>Ga0207711_10000027_pt1 | contig 236548 bp, 227 predicted proteins | sample KBSS34metaG_FD_184401 | JGI IMG/M metagenome (GOLD analysis project Ga0207711, IMG submission 184401) | Switchgrass rhizosphere microbial communities from Kellogg Biological Station, Michigan, USA - KBS S3-4 metaG (SPAdes) (version 2) | ecosystem: Host-associated > Plants > Roots >... | reverse complement strand
TCCCGGGTAAAAGAGCTTTACAACCCTAAGGCCTTCATCACTCACGCGGCATTGCTGGATCAGGCTTTCGCCCATTGTCCAATATTCCCCACTGCTGCCTCCCGTAGGAGTCTGGGCCGTGTCTCAGTCCCAGTGTGGCTGATCATCCTCTCAGACCAGCTAAGGATCGTCGCCTTGGTGAGCTTTTACCTCACCAACAAGCTAATCCTACGCGGGCTCATCCTTGGGCGATAAATCTTTGGACTTACGTCATCATACGGTATTAGCAGTCATTTCTAACTGTTATTCCGTACCCAAGGGCAGATTCCCACGCGTTACGCACCCGTGCGCCACTAAGGCCGAAGCCTTCGTTCGACTTGCATGTGTTAGGCATGCCGCCAGCGTTCGTTCTGAGCCAGAATCAAACTCTCAAGTTTGTGAAACAATCATCACCGCACGGGGAAAACCGCACGACGACAACCGAAACTTCAAGGAGCCGTTCCTGCACATTACATATTACTGTGGATATGTATTGAGACATATAGGAACGGCATAATTTAACCGAGTTACCAGAGCCTTGAAGCCTCTGGACCCGGGGCCGCCGCCCACATGTCCCTTCATCAAACCGACAATGAGAAAGAGCCGACGTCTCACCGCCCCGATTTTTAATCTCGGGGTGACCGTGTTACCGATCGTGATGAGACACGGTAGCGAGCCCGTAAGAGCGCCGCCGCCGCCGACAAGGGGGCTTCTATGCGGGGAGCATTGAGTCGTCAACAGGGTTTTTGCAATTTTGTTTCACACGGCTGGAACAGCCCGAAAAATGGGGGTTTACGCGACGTTGACGGGTTATGTGCTTAAGAATGGACCAACCCGAAATGGGCGAAACGCGGAAGATTCATGAACGACATTGATTCGAGCACGATGACCTCAAAGGTCCGCAGCGCCGTCCTTTGGCGGTCGGGAAGCCAGATTGCGGCCCAGCTGATAACCTGGACATCGACCTTCTTCGTGATTCGGCTGCTCAGCCCGTCCGACTATGGCCTGTTCGCTATGACGCAGGTGGTTTTGAGTTTGCTCAATCTACTGAACGGCTACAGCTTTACCGGCGCCTTGGTACAAGCGCGCGAGGTTGACCGCCATCAGGTTCGGCAAGTTTTTGGAATGCTGATTCTGCTCAACTTCTCGCTGGCGGCGGCGCAGTTCTTCGCAGCGCCATTTGCAGCCGCGTATTTCCGCGCGCCGATCGTGACTGATCTGCTGCGCGTGCAGGCCATTCTCTACCTCACCAGCCCTTTCATTATGATTCCTCAGGCGCTTCTCTCGAGGGGCATCGATTTTCGTACGCAGGCCCGGGTCAACATCGGCGCTGCGCTCCTTTCCGCAATCATCGGCCCGGTCTGCGCGCTCGCCGGGTTTGGCGTGTGGACTCTGGTATTTGCCCCGATCAGTCTGTTCGTGGCACGCGCGATAGGATTGTCGGTGCTGGGGCGCTGGCTGGTCTGGCCGTCTTTCCATTTCAAGGGCGCAGGGGCGATTATCGGCTTCGGGCTCGCGATTCTGGTAAGCGAACTGTTGTGGTTCGTTCAAACCCAGGCGGACGTGTTTATTGCGGGCCGCACACTTTCGGCCCATCAGATTGGCATCTACACGACCGCGCTGTTTCTTTCCCAGATCCTTGTCAACAAGTTCGTACCCCCGCTGAACGAGGTAGCCTTTCCAACTTATTCGCGCATGGCCGGCGATCGTCCGGGGATTGCCTTCGCGTTCATGAAATCCGTTCGCATGATCATGCTGGTGGCGATCCCGTTCTCGCTTGGTCTTGCCATCACGGCGGAACCCTTGGTGCTTACGGTACTCGGCGCCAAATGGGCCGAAACCATTCCAGTGGTACAGGTGCTGGGCTTCGCGACGCCGTTTGTTACCCTCCAGATACTCTACACCCCTGCGACCAATGCGTTAGGCAAACCGTCCGTGGCGGCCTGGATTTCAGGCGCCGGCGCGATAATCATGCCCACCGCGTTCCTCATAGGTGTTCGCTACGGTCCCGTGGGCATGGCCTGGGCCTGGTTGCTTGCCTTTCCAATCCTGACTCTGATCGCCACGATTTGGTCGCTCCACATCATTGGTGCGCGTTACACAGCATTGCTACACGCGCTCTGGCCTGCGGCATTTGCCGGCGCGGTGATGGCGGGAGGAGTCGTTGCGATAGACAGGGCGCTTCCGTCAATGTCTCCATTCTCGCACCTCATCGCGCTCGCTGCCGCCGGTGCTATCATCTATGCTCTCACGCTCATGGTGACAGCGCGCGATTCGATCGAGGAGCTGCTCGACTTCGCCGGCATCAAATGGCGACGTGCCGCACCTGCGGCCTAGACGCTTTGAATATACTCCCGCATCGCGTTGGCCTCGGCCTCAATTCCATCCATCCGCGCCTTCACCAGATCGCCGATCGAGATGAATCCCACCATCCGCCCTTCGTCAACGACAGGCAGATGCCGGATTCGGCGCTGGGTCATGAGCGCGAGGCCGCCGAGCAAGCCAGTATCGGAGGGTACCGTCACTACTGCGGCGGTCATGACCTTTTCAACCGGCCATTCCAGCATCGCTGGTCCATCGCTGTTCAACCGGTAGATTATGTCCCGTTCGGACATGATGCCGACCACGCCATTATTGTCATCAACAACCGGTACTGCGCCAATTCGATGATCGGTCAACAAGGCTACCACTTTTGAAACTGGCTCTCCCGGGCTAACGCTGATTATATCCCCGCGCTTCGCCAGCACGTGTGCAATCCTCATTTCCAGGCCTCCTCTATTCTCGCGTGGGCCCTGCGTCGGCCTTTCAACCAAAGCCGGGGAACCTCGACCAACTTGATGATCCCACGCCGAGGCCCCAAATGGAAGCCATGACGGACAGAAATCCCTCGCTTGCCGATCCCGACTATGCGGCGTTTGCCTGGAGGCGCTATCGTCGATTGATGACTTGGGTAAGCCTTGCCGCAGCCTTGGCTGCCGTGCTTGCCCTGCTTTATCTCCACGAGGCCCTTGGAGAGCTGCGTATCGCGACAATCATCGCGACCGTCGCCGGGGTCGGCCTTACCATCACGCTTGGGGGAGCGTTGATGGGGTTGGTCTTCCTGAGTTCGGGTACCGGTCATGACGAGAGCATCACCAATTTCGAGGAAGACAGATGACTGCAGGCTCCGTTTCGACGTCCCGTGATCCCATCCTCCGCGTGGTGCCTGCGCCGCGCGACATCAACGCCAATGGCCATATCTTTGGTGGCTGGATCCTGTCACAGATGGACATCGCCGGGGGCATCGTTGCCCGACAAAATGCGCGTGGCGCCGTAGCCACCGTCGCGATCGATGCCATGGAGTTCATCAGTCCGATCCTGTTGCACGACGTTATTTCTATTTATGCGAAGGTGGAACGGAGGGGGCGAACCTCCATCGCCATCCGGATCGAGGTTATGGCGAGGCGCCAGGACGAAGACGAGGTGAAGGTGACCGAAGCGCTCTTTACGTTCGTCGCGCTGGACGACGATCATCAACCCCGGCCATTGCCCCCGCTTTGAACAAAAAGGGGCGGCAGCTCGCGCTACCGCCCCTTCGTGACAAATATTCGTGTTCAGGCGTCAGCCACCGAGGTCGCCTTAGGAGGACGCCCGCGCCGTTTTGGTTTTGGCGCCTCTTCCTCAACATTCTGCTCTGAAATGTCAGGTGTAGCCGCAAAGGCAGGCGGCAGGCGATCAATCTCGATCCGCTCATCCACTGCTGGTTGCTCATCGCGGTCCCGCACCTGACGGCGCCGGCCACGCGCTGGAGTAGCGGCAGGATCTTCCGCATGACCGTGGGCAGCAGCGCTATCTGATTGCAGCGCCGCAACAGGGCGATCCTTATCAGATGATCCATCGAGCGGCGCCTCCTCACGATCACGCGTGAATCGACGCCGGCTATTGGGCTGGCCCTCCGGATTACGCTCCGCACGCGCGCCGTTGTCGTTGTAATTGTTGGCGGGCGGACGCTGCGGGCGCGCCGATCGGTCTTCGCGATTATACTCGCGCGGACGCTCGTCATTGTTACGAGGCTGATAATCCCGACTGTTTTCCTGACGTGGCTGGTCTACATTACCATCACCCCGGTTATCATCGTCATAATTGTTAAAGGAAGGCTGGCGCGGACGCTGGTCTCGCGATTCCTGATTATAGCCTTCCTGCTGCGGTTCACGCTGCTGCCGTACCGGCTGCACGAAATTTCCGTCATCGGCTGAATTCTCGCCCTCGTCGCCGAAATCGTCCTGATCATATTGATCATCGCGCGGACGACGCTGCTGTTGCTGGTCGTCGAACCGAGCGCGATTCTCGTTCAGAATGCGGAAATAATGGTCCGCGAACTGGAGATAATATTCGGCCATGACGCGATCACCCTGTGTCTGGGCATCACGCGCTAGCGTTTTGTATTTCTCGAAAAGCTGATTGGCGTTGCCGCGGGCACGATTGTCGATCCTGTTACCGCGATCGACGCCGTTGCTCGATCCGTTCGGCCGAATCCCATTACTACCGCCGCCACGCCCCCGGCGGCGGTTGTTCTGACGATTGTTAATCAACGTCCAGCTGTCCTTGTACTGGTGGTATTGTTACCACTCCCCATCCGGTCATTCCGGAAATCAGGTTGCAAAACCCCATCCACGCTTGGCTTGGGAGCCGAGCGCTTCCACCACATGTCAAAACCGTCACGTCTGTGTACGGCTATGGCCATCGGGGGTAGTCCAGGGCGATATCGCATCCAGGCGACTTCAATCCCGCACTGTTACCCATCTAGTGACTCGTGGCAGCAAATCCAAGCGGAATTTACGCAGAATTATATTACTGGACCGTCAATCACGACGCACCGATCGCAGCCCGCCAAATCCTGCAATGTGCGGGGAGCATGTCCCGCGGATATGGCCAGTTCACTCACCGCGCCGCCCTGCGTTGCACCGATCTCGAAAAGCGCGATGCCGCCGGGCGAAAGCAGGCGGGACACTTCCGGAATGATGCGGCGATATGCGTCGAGGCCATCCGGCCCGGCGTAAAGCGCGTTGGCCGGCTCATAATCCGCAACGTCGCGCGGCAACTTAGCAGATGCTTCAATATAAGGGGGGTTGCAGAGCATCAGGTCAAAACGGGTATCAAGACCATCCGCCCAATCGCCAAGGATGATCCGGGAGCGATCCCCCAACCCCAGTCTCAATGCATTCGCCTGCGCAATTTCCACGGCGATTTCGGATCGATCGACGCCGACACCCTTAGCCTGCGGCCATTGGTGAAGCGCAGCCAGCAATAACGCTCCCGATCCTGTACCGAGATCGAGGATGCTGGCAGGCGATCGTTCGCCAAAATGCTGGACGGCAGCCTCGATCAGCGTTTCACTATCCGGGCGCGGAATGAGCACGCCCGGCGCTACGCGAAGGGTAATCGTCCAGAAATCTCGCTCGCCGAGGATATAGGCCACCGGTTCGCCATCCGCCCGTCGTGCGATCAGTCCATCGAAGAGGGGGGGTGCGACGTCATCGCGGCGTCCCAGCAATAATGTCTCCCTGGAAATTCCCAGGGCATGTGCTGCCAGCAATTCCGCATCCAGCCGCGGCGTATCGCTTGTCGTCAGGCGCGCAGCCGCTTCCGCAATGGCATCACGCAACGTCATCGAACTGCGCGAGCCGGGCCGCTTCGTCTTCGGCGATCAGCGCCGAGACGACTTCATCCAGCCCCGGTCCTTCCAACACCTCTTCCAGCCGATGCAGAGTCAGGTTTATGCGATGATCCGTCACCCGGCCCTGCGGAAAATTGTAAGTGCGAATACGCTCGGATCGATCGCCGGAACCCACCATCGATTTGCGGGCGCCTGCGCGTTCGCTCGCCAGCCGCTCGCGCTCCTGTTCGTACAGCCGCGTGCGCAGCACCTTCAGGGCCTTCGCCTTGTTCTTGTGCTGCGATTTTTCGTCCTGCTGAATCACGACGAGACCGCTGGGCAGATGGGTGATGCGCACCGCGCTGTCGGTGGTATTGACCGACTGCCCGCCCGGCCCTGAAGAGCGATAGACGTCGATCCGCAGATCCTTGTCGTCGATCTGGATATCGACATCCTCGGCTTCCGGAAGAACCGCGACGGTAGCAGCGGATGTATGGATACGGCCGCCGCTCTCGGTCGCCGGCACGCGTTGCACGCGATGCACGCCGCTTTCGAACTTCATCCGGGCGAACACGCCCTGCCCGGTTACGCTGGCGACGACTTCCTTATAGCCGCCAAGGTCCGCCGCGCTCGCCGAAATCAGCTCGACCCGCCAGCCGCGTTCCTCAGCATAGCGCTGGTACATGCGGAACAGATCGCCAGCGAACAAAGCCGCCTCGTCGCCCCCCGTACCCGCGCGGATTTCCAGCATGGCGGGTCGTTCGTCCGCGGCATCGCGGGGCAGAAGCTTCAAGGCAAGCTCGCGCTCTGCCACGGGAAGCTGCTGGCGGAGGACTTCCAATTCCTCTTCGGCCATCGCCTTGAGATCGCCTTCGGCAGCCTCATCGCTCAGCATATATTCCATCGAGCGCACTTCCTGGCGCAGCCTGCGCACTTCGCCCGCCGCCCGCGCCACCGGCTCGATCTCGGCATAGTCCTTGGAAAGCTGAACGAACTGCTCCGCCGCCAAATCAGGCCGCGACATCGCCGCCTGCAACTCGTCGCGGCGGGCCTCGATCTGAGCAATCCGGGCGGGGGAGATGGCGGTCATCTATTCAGTTCTCGCCGCGATATGTTCGCTTCGAAAATACCTGTTTGAGAGTCACGGCTAGTTTCACTATATAAAAACAGGGGATCCAGAGCACTTAACAACTTCGAAAAATCTTCTGCCGAAGCCGCTCCGATATTCGCAAAAACTTTAAAACGAATATCTGCAGAGTCAGGGGTAACCGGATTCACAGATAACTGAAATATGGGTGGCTGCTTTCGAGCCAATTCGAATCGCCTTTTCGGTTTACCGCTATAAGAAATTTCGGCAAACATTCCCGCGCGACGCAACAAGGTAGCTATTGAATGTGCATCTAAATCGACATTGCCGTTTTCAGGAATGATCACGATCCAATTGGCACTTTGACTGGGCGCATCGATCAACATTGCCAGACGCTCGATCCCCGCAGCCCAGCCGACGGCCGGCGTCGAGGGTCCGCCCAGCGTCTCGATCAGCCCGTCATAGCGCCCGCCGCCAAGTACCGTGCCTTGCGCACCCAGCCGTTCCGTCACGAATTCGAACGCCGTGTGCCGATAATAATCCAACCCACGCACCAGTCGTCCGTTGCGCGTCCAGGCCACGCCTGAAGCATCGAGCCCCTTGGTTACGGCCTCGAAAAAGGCGCCTGCTTCCACCGAGAGATAATCGTCAATTCCAGGGGCAGAGTCAGCAATCGGCCTGTCGCGCGGATCCTTGGAATCGAGGATACGCAGCGGATTCCTGTCCAGCCGGGCAAGGCTGTCCTCGGAAAGATCGCCACGATGTTTCTCGAAATGCGCGATCAGCGCCGCACGCCAGGCATCGCGCGTTTCCGCATCGCCAAGCGTATTCAGCTGCAGCGTCACGCCGTCCGCCACGCCCAGCTCCCGCAGCAGCTGATCCGCAAAGCACAGCAATTCCACGTCGGCAGCAGGCTCAGCGGCACCGATAACTTCGGCATCCAGCTGGTGAAACTGGCGAAAGCGCCCCTTTTGCGGCCGTTCGTAGCGGAACAGCGGGCCATGGGTTGCAACCTTGAGCGGAATATATTGCTGCCAGCCTTCAGTCAGATAGGCACGCGCGATGCCGGCGGTAAATTCCGGCCGCAGTGTCAGCGATTCGCCGCCGCGATCCGGGAACGTATACATTTCCTTCGAGACGACATCCGTGCTCTCGCCGAGCGAACGGGAGAAGACCGCCGTTGCTTCGAACACCGGAACTTCAATTCGGCCAAAACCATAGAGCCTGCGGACGCGATCGAACGTGGCGACCACATGCGCAAACCGCGCAGCCGTTTCTCCGATCATGTCCTGCGTACCCCGTATCGCTTTCGGGGTTTCCATTTTGCCCATCGTAGGCGCCTCTAACCGAAATCAAGCGCCAATGTCAGCGCATTTTGCATCTCGATAGCGGCGAGTGTTCGCCGAAGCAAAATTTTTGGAAAAGCGGCTTGAGCACGTAACAATCTCTGCTTATTGCATCGCAGCATGAACATTGATCTCATTCCGATCGGCGATGATCCGCCGAACAGCCTCAACGTCATCATCGAAGTGCCCGTCGGCGGCGAGCCCGTGAAATACGAGTTCGACAAGAAGTCCGGCGCGCTGTTCGTCGATCGCATCCTCCACACGCCAATGCGCTATCCGGCCAATTACGGCTTTGTCCCGCATACGCTGTCTCCAGATGGCGATCCGCTGGACGCGCTGGTGGTCGCGCGTTCGCCGTTCGTGCCAGGCTGTGTCGTGCGCGTCCGTCCGATTGCCGTTCTGAAGCTGGAAGACGAAGCCGGCGGCGATGAGAAATTGCTGACCGTGCCGGTCGATGCGACGTTCCCTTATTACAGCAAGATCGGCGAGAAGGACGACCTGCCCGAGATCGTCATGCAGCAGATCGAGCATTTCTTCACGCACTACAAAGACCTTGAAGCGAAGAAGTGGGTGCGCATCGGCACCTGGGGCGGTGCGGAAGAAGCACGTCGAGTTATCCTTGAAGCGATCGAAGCCGCCAAGAAGGCCAAGGGCAAGACACCAAAGCGCCGCAAGGACGACTGACCGTAACAGCGGTCCGGTTAAGCCGGGCCGCTTGCGATCTTCAATTCAGACAAATCCAGGGCAGCCGCGTTCGCTCCTTCAAGACGCGATAGCGGGCACCGACGCTTCGGGCTATGCTCGCATGATGGATAAAAACGCCGCTGGTGTCGGAAACCGCATAGCGCCGCTGCGCTTCATCGTCTTCGCGGTGGTTGGCCTGGCGGCAACGCCAGCAGCCATAGCGGCGAGCGAGTGGAGAATGGGCGTGATGATCGGCTTCGATCTCGCAGCAGCCCTGTTCCTGCTGTCCGTCGTTCCGCTATATAAGCGCGGTAAAGCCGATAATATGCGCAAGGCCGCCGTTGCCAACGACGCCAATCGCGCAGTCCTGCTGGCGATCACGGGCCTGGTCATGCTTGTCATCCTCGTCGCGGTCGCGGCGGAATTGGCCGCCAGCGGTTCGCCCAGGCCAACAACTGCGGCTCTAGTCATCGCCACGCTTTCCATCGCCTGGTGCTTCAGCAACCTGATCTACGCGCTCCATTACGCGCATCTGTTCTACAGCCCGAATCCGGAGGGCGCGGATAGTGGCGGGATAGCTTTCCCAAAAACGAAAGAACCCGATTACTGGGACTTCACCTATTTCGCGTTCACGCTGGGCATGACGTTTCAGACGTCAGACGTGGATATCGAAGATCGGCGGATCAGGCGCGTGGTGACCTTCCATTGCCTTGCCGCTTTTGTCTTCAACCTGGGAATCATTGCCTTTACGATAAACGTGCTTGGAAACTAGGCGCCGGCCAGCGACGAAAGCGCCTCTCCGTCCAGCCGCTGGATGATCCATTCCTTCATTGGCCTGGCGCCGATTGCCTCGTAGAAATCGATGGAAGGCTTGTTCCAGTCGAGCACCGCCCATTCGAGCCGCGCACAGCCACGCTCTATCACCAACTGGGCCAAGCGGGCGAGCAGGGCCTTGCCCAGGCCCTTGCCGCGCATCTCGGGCAGCACGAACAGATCCTCGATATATATTCCCGGACGCCCCTCGAACGTCGAGAAATTGTGGAAGAACAGCGCGAAGCCGACAGGCTTGCCGTCAAATTCCACCAGCAAAGTTTCGGCGCGCGGAATGGCGCCAAAGAGATGCTCACCCAAAACGGCCGGATCAGCACGAACCTCTTCCCTCAACTTTTCATAATCGGCCAGCGCGCAAATAAAGCTGAAGATGACGTTGAGGTCTTCAGATACGGCGAAACGGATGTTCGGGTTCATGGGTTTCAGGTCTCCAGCACGATGGCTGGCACTAGCTAGCTCAAAATCATCTTGTCGCCACTGATTTCGACTTTGGCGATGCGCGCAAGGAACGATTGCCCCAACAGGGAAACATCCAGACCATCCGCTACGACCATCGCAGGCATATCGAAGGCTTCCTTTTGGTCAATGGCGATATGATTGATCGTAATTTCCTTGCCGGACACGTCGCCGGAAGCGCCCCGCGCGACGACCCGAAATTCGTTGGGCGAAAAGGAAATGCCAACGCGTTTTGCATCTTCGGAGGTCAAAACGACATCCGTAGCGCCCGTATCGACAACGAAATGGACGACTTGTCCGTTCACCTCGGCATCAACATAAAAATGGCCGTTTGGATTCCTCTGGACGATCGTTTCCAGAACTTGCCGAACCGGCTTATCCGGGCTGCGTTCGGCGTCTGCCTGAATAGGCGCCGGCGCTGGCGGCTTGGCACGCGGAGTCATTACGCCAACGGCAGCGCCGAAAAGGATCACAGGCAGGACGAATGCGCGAGACACGGAAATTTCAGTAGAGCCCGGTCACTGCAGCCGGGTTAGTGGATTTGGTAAAGCCCAGATAAACCGGCAGACCTCAGATGATGCCTTCCAGCTCGCCCCTCGGCTGCGGCCGTCGCTGCGCCGCAAGAACACAACCCGCGACGATGATGGCAGCACCCAGCAACGTGTAAAGCGATACGGTCTCGCTAAAGAATATGAAGCCGAAGATGGAAGCCCAAATGAATGCGGTATATTCGGTTGCGGACAGATAGCTCGCCTCTGCCCGCGCGTAGGCCCAAGAAAGGAGCATCAAGGATCCGGTCGCAAGCGCTGCGGCACCCAGAATCGCCGGAATCTGCGTTTGATCCGGAACAACGGCCAAAAATGGCGATCCCACTCCAAGCACTGCCGTCATGATGAGGCTCTGGAAGAAGGTTGCCTCCTGCGGGCTGGCCATTTGCGCTTGTTGCCGCATCAAGACGATGTTCCATGCATAACATAGCGCAGCCGCAAGTATGGCCAGAGACCCCATCAAAGTTTCGGCATTGCCCTCGCGATAAAGCGGGCCAGCAATGATCGTTAGTACCCCCGAAAAGGCAACAATGGACGCTATGATGGTTTTTCGATGAATCTTCTCACCCAGCACGAAGGCAGCCAGAAACAACGAGGCGATCGGCGCGATGAACGATAGCGCTGTTCCTTGCGCAAGCGGCACCCGGCTCAGGCCCCAGAAGAAGAGGAACGCCAGCATGCCCGATATGCAGCCCCGCGTGAGATGAACCTTCATTATGGTCCATTCGGGCCAGCGTGGGCCTTGTATCCAGAACGCGACGCCGCTGATCCCGATTCCCGCCAGACCGCGCCAGAACAGGGCATTATATACGCCGATTTCCAGCGTCAGCCCTTTCATGACAGCATCCATCCCGGCGAACAGGGCAATGCCGAATGACGCAATGCCGAATGCGACCAGTGTTTGTTGCGCTTTGCTACCGTCCATCGCGCGCCTCTAGCGCATTTGCGCGCTCTTGGTCGTCTTATTCGGCGGCTTGCGACGTCGCGATCGCCTCGGCCTCGATTTCCGCGGCCTTTGCTTCCACCAGCTTGACGATGTGCTCGACCATGTCGGCGTCCTGAACATGGTGATCGGTTACACCCGAAAGATAGACCATATGCTTCCCGTTGCCGCCGCCGGTAATCCCGATATCGGTTTCACGGGCTTCGCCGGGGCCATTCACCACGCATCCCAGCACGGACAGAGACATCGGTGTCCGGATATGCGCGAGACGCTCTTCGAGTGCTTCCACGGTACGAATCACATCGAAGCCCTGCCGCGCGCATGATGGACAGGACACGACACGCACACCGCGATTCCGAATGCCCAGTGCCTTCAGTATCTCGAAACCGACGCGTACTTCTTCCTCAGGCTCTGCGGACAGCGATACCCGGATAGTGTCGCCGATGCCGAACCACAGCAGCGAACCAATACCGATTGACGATTTGACCGTGCCGCCGATCAGCCCCCCTGCCTCCGTAATACCCAGATGAAGCGGGCAATCCACCGTCTCAGCCAATTGCTGATAAGCAGCGACGGCCAGGAAGACGTCGCTGGCCTTCACGGCCACCTTATATTCGCGGAAATCATGGTCCTCGAGCAGACGAATATGGTCGAGCGCGCTTTCGACCAGCGCCTCTGGACAAGGCTCGCCGTATTTTTCGAGCAAATCCTTTTCCAGGCTGCCGGCATTGACCCCTATGCGAATCGCACAGCCATTGGCCTTGGCGGCGTTCACCACCTCGCGCACCCGATCGGCGGACCCGATGTTGCCCGGATTTATGCGCAGGCATGCCGCACCCGCATCGGCCGCTTCGAGCGCACGCTTGTAGTGAAAATGGATGTCCGCCACGATTGGAACCGTTGCCGCGCGGACAATCTCTTTAAGCGCAGCGGTCGATGCCTCGTCGGGACAGGAAACCCGGATGATATCTGCCCCCGCATCTTCGCAACGCCGTATCTGTTCGATCGTCGCCTTCGCATCCGCAGTTAGCGTATTGGTCATCGTTTGCACGGTAACAGGCGCATCACCACCTACGGGAACGTGGCCCACCATGATTTGACGCGAAGTGCGACGTGAAATGTCACGCCATGGACGTAGGGACATTCAGGAACCTCTTGAAAACAACAGCATCACCCGATCGACTTTGCGGCAGGGCGGCACCATCTTTGTCACGCGATTGCGCGCTATCGTCATGTGCTAGAACGGCTCCTTATGCCTCGCCTTAGCCCCTTACCACAACATAGTGACGATAAAAATCTCGATGCGCGCGCTAACATTTGGCCTGCAAATACTGGCAATCGATGGTGGAGCGCACGGCCAACTCGTTCCCACCTAACCAATCATATTGCTCTATCATCGAGCATCCGCTTTAGAACAAACGAGGCGCCTTCGCTCGTGAGGTGATCCTTGTCCTGATACATGGGATCGTCTCCCAGCATCGTCATGCACTTGGAGGCCTTGCACATAACTTGAATCGGCGAAAGATAGATGACGTCATGCTCAGCAGCGACGCCACCGAGTTTCGATTCTATTTTCCTATTCAAGATAAGATGTTTGTCCGCAATGTGGGGATTGGCCTTGATCGCTCCCATTGCTAGGAGTTTTGGCAAGGACATGTCATATTCCGGTACTGGCCCGATCAGGTAGACGGGCCCGTAACGCTTTAAGTTTTCGACCAGCATGCCAAGCGTGTTCGTATCGAGATCATGCCAGCGTGACGACAGGACGATCCCCCTCAGCGGCCCCATGCTGGGAAGTGTCGCCATCACTTTTTTCATGAGGGTCGCGCATTTGCTATCGCGCCGTCCCGTGGCGTCTATTTCCAGATGGCATCCGACTGCTGCGGCTTCCAATATCGGGGCATCTATGGTTCCCGCCAACGCCTGACGGTACATCCCCGCGTGACTGTCACCCAGAAGCAGGATCGGACGCGTGCCCAAAGGTGAAACGAGGCAATCGCGCCCGAAAGTCGACAACGGCTCTTTAAGAGAAACGAAGCAGTTTCCGTAGTTGAACTGATTGCTCGGGTAGTTATCTCCAAAATGATCGAACGCCAACGCCGCGACCGGCACTCTTTGGGGAAAACCATTCGCTCCCGATATGACTGCGTTCATGCCGATCAGCGCGATCGAAAATGCCGCCGCCAGCGAAAATACCGTGCGGCGACCAATATGTTTTGAACGAAAGGGCCGTTCCACGAAACGCCAGGAGGCGGTCGCCGCAATGAACGATAGTGCCAGCGGGATGGGAAGGTACTTCAGCGGCATCCCTGCAATCACGAAATATTGCCGGACGAATACGATCGCCGGCCAATGCCAGAGATAAAGAGAATAAGAGATCAAGCCAACAAAAAGGACCGGTTTGAACGACAGAAGTCTTCCCAAAGACGTTTGGCCCTGCTGCCCCGCGCCAATGATAAGAGCGGTCGAAAGGCAGGGCAGCACCGCAGCATAACCCGGAAATCCGTCCGAAGGTCTGGTGATGATAAACGATATGGCGAGGCCCGCAGCGCCCAGCCACACCGCGATCTCTCTGGCGCGGTGCACTCTCAAGAAAGTCAGGGGAAACAGGTTCAGCAACACTCCCACGAGCAGCTCCCACGCCCGACTATGTGGAAGATAAAATGCGCCAGTAGGAGATTCACCCACCTCCCAAACACTAAATGCGAAAGACACCGCTGTAGCGATGCAAAGCGCAACCTTCATATACTGCGGCGCTTTTCGCTGTATTGTCATAATCAGCAACGGGGCAATTAAATAGAATTGCTCTTCAACTCCGAGTGACCACGTATGCAACTGGGCGATGTCCGCTGCTTTGGTGTTGAAATAATCCGCGGTCTGCCAAAAATAAAAATTTGACGCAGATAATACAGCAGCGATGGAAGCGTTTGATAGGACAATAAGATCGCTTGGCAGTAGAAGACCTAAACCAAGACCAGTAGTTATTGCGATCATAACGAGGAAGGCCGGCGCTATCCTGCGGACGCGACGCTCGTAGAATCGAACGAGCGAGAATTCTTCGTCGCGAGCTTCCCGGAGAAGAATTCCGCCAATCAGAAAGCCCGAAATGACGAGAAATACATCTACGCCGATGCCGCCGGCCGGAAAACGCTGCGGATATAGATGGTACACGAAAACGCTAAGAACAGCGACAGCGCGTAATCCATCAATATCTGGCCTGTATTTTTCCATCCCGGCCCCAACGCATTTCAGAAATCACACCGTGAATGTAGCCATCTTACGCTGCGTCGCAACAAGGTAAATCATAAAGTGGGATTTGCGTGCGTTTGGCTATCAGCACCGTTCAATCTCCATGCCTGCCCACGTTGCAGCATATTGCGCTGCACTTTTTGCGTTGCAGGACTTTCGATGAATAAAAAGAAGATTTGTGCGCCGCGATAACACCATCCGCGAATCTACTTCGCAGGCGCAGCAGCAACCCGTCTCAAATCGAGACTCTCTGTTAAAAGTTGGCTGGCATTATCCTTTATACAAGGTTAAGAGCGACATCCGGAGCCAATCTAGGGTCTTTGGAGGGAATCAGGTATGCGTAATATTTTCAAATTGGCAGCATCGTTGGTTGCTATTGCTGCAGTGCCGGCATCCGCCGCTACGATTACCAATGTTGCAAACACGCTCGGCTCATTGACAGTTGGCACTGTCGTAGCAGGAGATAATTTCAACAATGACAGTCCTGCTTTCTCGAACGCGACTCAAACAGCGTTCATCTTAAACGAGGGCGTGTACAATTCGGTCCAGTCATTTTTGCTGCATTATGATCGCAATGGCGGCGATGGCACCACGGTTATAGGCTCGTTCGACATCATATTGGGCGCAGGCGAAACATTCCTTGGTCTCACGAAGACGCGGGCGGGATTGCTCGCTAGTGATCCAGCGAACGGTGCGATCTATTCGGCATCGCAATATCGCGGCCTCGAAAATGATGATTTCATCATTACAGAGCTGAACTCCGTGGTTTCGGTTTCGTATAAGCTTGTCAACGGAACGACTCTCGCGCTGGACGAAGGACGCTTCAAGATTGGCGTTTCATCGGCTATTCCTGAACCCGCGAATTGGGCGATGATGATCGCAGGCTTCGGCCTCGTCGGTGCTGCAATGCGCCGTCGTCGGACTATCGCTACCGTAACGGCATAACTGTTACATCTATTCTAAATGATTTGGGCCGGAAGGGTTCTTCCGGCCCTTTCTTTGTCGAAAACGGAGCGCAAAATCGAACATCTCGCGCTCTTGTGCGCGTTATTCCGATCCCGGTTCACCAAAATAGGCTGATCGGATTTGAGGAGTGAGCCAGCGAAACCTCAAGAGGTTTGCGCAGAACAAAATTGGCTTTCGAACGATCGATTTGTTGAAGAGATACATCTTCAAAAGGCCAGGTGATGTGCTATGCGCCCCAGGGTGTCCGACTCTGTAGATTGCGCCGCGAAATGGAAGGCTCCCCAAGGGACTACCGCGCTCTGCCAGTATCTTTCCGATTTGAATGTGGCTCCCGAACATCGTCTTGATGAAATTCGGTTGCGCATCTTCGAACTTGGCGGGCAGCGTGTAGAGATCGGCACGAATGATCAATGAGGTGCCGCAAAAGTTCGCGAAATCGTCATGAGCAAACAGCAGTGCGCCACCATCACCCCACACATAGCCTTTATCGATTTTCCAACCATTTGCGGAAACGTTCGCCGCGGCGAACGCCACGATATTGCTACTGACAAAATCGTCATCGTCTACGATCATGTAGAACTTGGTATCGACGGCATGCAGCATGCCAGACAAAACACGCCGGCCCTTGTCGATCCTAAAAGCATCGTAAAAATCCTCCTTATCGCGAGACTGTTGCCGCTCGTGCATTTCATTTGGAGGAAAATGCACGCGAACATGTTCGCATTGTTGCGGCAAAATAGGCAGATCGGCACCTTCGTTTGCTACTACAACCGCACGCCAACGCGAATCCGTTTGCCCAGATATCGATCGTAATGTTTGGGTCAGGTTGGCTTTGAGCCGGGGCCAGTCTTTGGCGTTGTCCTGATGGCGGACCGGGATAATGAAAGTGACTATTGTTTCCATACTGCCTTCGCTTCAATTAGCTTCGACGCGTCGCGGAGGAATTCATGCGCTGGAAGGAATTACGTTCGATAGAGGCTGTGGTACCGCAACAGGATTAGTCTCTGCCTCTTTTCCAGAATCGGCCTTCGATTTTGTCCATGGCCTCGACTTGAACCAGCCAAACATATGCGCGCAGGCGAGCATGATGAGGATCGCGGCGGAAAGCGCGATCCAATATCTGAAAGAAGACTGCGGATCCAAGGAAATGTAATGAGCTCCCATATAAATCAGGAAGTTAGACAAGCAGAAACATTCGAGCGAGTTTTGACCGACCTGTACAACGGCGCGTACAATTCTGCTGCGCGCGAGGGTATCCGAAGCAGGCAAAAGGAGCATTGCTGTCCACATTGCTAGGCAGAAATGGACAACGCGAAGCGGGCCAATACCGGGTTTGCTTGCCCACGGCACATGCTCTGACGGTATCCCGTGAAAGAACCACTGCCTTGCAATGCACAATAACAGCAGAAGCAATAAACAGACGACAATCTGGCGGGTCCGATTAGGAAATGTCCAAGTTGTCAATGGACGTACCATCGCAGCTGTTACGCCCATAAAAAAGATCAATTGCCAGGCATAAGGATTGAAGCTGCCGTATTGCGGACCTGGAATGAGGTGGAACTGAAATAGAAGCCACACACATATACTAATCGAAATCGGCAGCCATTTATTAACTCTGCTAAGAGCAACAGCCGATGCCACGAGCGGAATAAAGAATATGTAATTCCGTAATATTTCGAAAAATGTCAGATTATTTCGGAATATAAGGAAGTCGAATATGAAATTTATAGGATCCGCCTTCATCTCGCTTATATGCGTAATGGTCAATAAAGATGGAGAGCTCGTAAATAAAAACCTGCTGCACCCGACCACAATTGCGAAAGTGAAGACATTGAGAATGTAGAGGCTCGCCGATCGATCCAGCGCCCGCATTTGCAAAAGCCAGAAGCCCGTACGGTTATAATCACGTCCCAGGACCAACGTCAGCACGTAGCCGGAAAAGAACACGAAAAACTCGGCCGGGCTCGAGAATCCGAATGGCTGCATATCGTAAAAGCGAATCGGCGATTGGAACCCAGCCGTATCGGCGAGCCAGGTGAGATGCGAACCGCAAAGGCTAAGGATGAAAAACCCGCGCAGGAAATCTATTCGCAAATCCCGCTTTGAGGACGCCGCTTGTTTCATCTCACGATCCACAGATATGTCCCGAGCATATTTTGCATCCTTAGAAATTTTGAATTGCGCTGTCGATGCTGCAATGCAAAATATCTGCCGGGAAAGCGGCAAGGATCAGATCATATTACGGAAACGAGCCAGTATGAGTTCCCAGCATAAACTTTCCCCACGTTGGGCAGACCGTCCGCACACAGAAAATGGTTTGGCGCATTCCATCAGTTCCGTCGAACGGGCTAACGGCTTCATGCAATATAATCATTTTTTCGATACGAGCGCGAAATGAGCGTACAAGCCAAGGGCGATAAAACCATTCGTTGCCTTCTGATCGACCCCTCCCTGTTTACAGCCCCTTATGACGCAGAACTTTCCCGCGGGCTGGTCGCGTCAAATGTAGAGGCTTCGTGGGCCACGCGGCGGCTTAGAAGCAATGAGCGCGCTGAGCTGGACTACGATAAGACACCACTGCATTTTTACCGTCTAACCGATGGCCCCAACCGCAGAACCACCGGTTTCTGGCGGGCGATCAAGGGATTGGAGCACATTTGGGGACTCTATCGCCTATTGAAATTCGTCGCGTCCCAAAAGATCGACGTCGTTCATTTTCAATGGGGAGTTCTGCCGTCAATTGACCGGCATTTTATTCGAAAAATAAAGCGACTTTGTCCCGTTGTTCTCACCGTCCACGACACCACGCCCTTCAACGGTAAAGCGGTCAATGCTTTGCAAAAGGACGGCTTCGAATCATTGTTGCAATCTTGCGATCATATCATCGTTCACACGGCCGGCGCGAAAGCGGCTTTGTCAAAATTAAACGGCCTCCCACCGATATCCGTCGTACCACATGGCCTCTTGCCAATCACTACTGCTGAACGAACGAACGTTCGAACCGATGAGAAATGGCACGTCGTGATGTTTGGGAAAATCCAACATTACAAGGGCGCGGATATCCTCGTGGATGCTTTAGGCAGGCTTAGTGGCGCCGATCGAGAGCGCATCAGAGTGATTATCGCAGGAGAGGCGCTGATCCCGTTACAACCAATACGCGACCGCGCCATGGAACTCGTCCTTTCGGACTGTCTCGATATAAGAGAAGGGCGGTTGTCGGAGGAGGAAATGGCAGACCTGTTTGCCCAAGCCGATTGTTTTGTTTTCCCCTACCGAGAAATTGAAGCCAGCGGGGTATTGTTTCTGATAGCAAACCAACAAAAATGGATAATTGCCAGCGATCTGGGTGCATTTCGGGAGACAATCGCGGATGACGACATGGCCGGCGAGTTGATCCCCCCGGAGAATCCTGACGCGCTTGGGGTTGCCCTGATCAACTCAATTGGGCGTAAACCAACACGAAGCATCTCCAAATCTGTCCCTAGCTGGGAAGATATTGGTCGACGCACACGCACGATCTACGAAAACGTGATCAACGCGCATCCTCGTTTCAAAAACTAGAGGAGGCCTCGGCGTGACCAATTCTCAACCGACATTGCGCCCTCAGGTAGCGGTGATCATACCGACGCTTAATGAAGAACAGCATATCGATCATCTGCTCACCCAGATGGTGAAAACGCCTGTCCACACATTACGTAAAATCATTGTGGCGGACGGTGGAAGCACGGACAAAACGGTCGATATCGTAAAGATAAGGTCCGCGGTCGACGATCGAATTGTGTTGCTCGACAATCCACATAAAATCCAGGCTGCCGGGATCAATTTAGCAGTTGCTTCTTTGCCTCCCGAAATCAATGTGATCGTCCGTATTGATGCGCACGCGGGATATCCGGACAACTATATCGGTCTGCTCACAGAAACGCTTGAGAAAACTGGCGCAGCCAGCGTCGTTGTACGACTGGAGACATCAGGCGGGAACTGCCTGCAAAATGCAATAGCCGCCGTATCGAACGGATTGATTGGAACGGGCGGGTCCGCTCACCGGATGGGAGGTCAATCGCGTTTCGTCGATCATGGGCATCATGCAGCCTTCAAACGCGAAATATTTGAAGCCGCCGGAGGTTACGATCCCTCCTTCAGGGCAAACGAGGACGCCGAGTTGGACTACCGGATTCGTCAGTCCGGCGGGCTCATCTGGCTTGATACCGCTATCTCCGTGATATATTTTCCCCGGAAGACATTAACTTCTCTGGCAAAGCAATACTGGCGATATGGCATTGGGCGTGCGCAAAATTTTCTAAAGCATGGGGAGAAGCTACACCTGCGTCAATTACTGCCCCCACTCATGACCATTATGGTTTTATTCGGAGCTTTGGCAGGGTGGCTATTTGCCCCGCTTTTTATTTTTCCCGTGGGATATCTGGCGATAGTCGCAGCTGTTGCCCTGATACTGACGGTTCGCAATCGCCAACCATGTCTGCTTTGGCTCATATTTGCTTTGCCTGCCATGCATATTGCGTGGGGCAGTGGGTTTATCGCTAAACTTGTGCGCAAGCGCTCCGAATAAATATTAAGTCATCGGCGTGGAAATGCTGCAGTGCAAAATCGGTTTGCTTGTTTTTGGTGCCGGCGCTAGGGTTAATTTGCGTGTGCGAACGGGATAACAAACGGAGATGATTCGATGCGCCCATCCCTGATGGTGATATTTGCCTCGCTGATATGCCTTGCTGGATGTACTAACGATATTGTCAGCCAGCCTAAGCCGGGCACATTGGACAGGTCTTACGATGACCCCGCAACGTATAAGCTGACGGCGGAAGATAAGGTAAAAATTACCGTTTTCGGTGAAAATGATTTGTCCGGTGAATATGTAGTCGGTGCTGATGGTACCATTGCCTTCCCCCTGATCAGCTCGATCAAGGCGGCTGGGTCGACTCCTGACGAGTTACGAAATCAACTGGAGGCCCGTTTGGGCGAAGGCTTCCTTACCAAGCCCCGGATCACTGTTTCGATCCTTGAATATCGACCTTTCTATATATTGGGAGAGGTCAATCAGGCGGGACAATATCCATGGCGTCCCGGTATGACGGTTGTTACGGCGATCGCTACCGCGAGGGGGTTCAGTTACAGGGCGAACAAGTCCGAAGTGCTTATTCAGCATCTCGGCGAAACAGAGGAGAAGGTTTACCAGCTGACCCCTTCGCTGAAAATTCGCCCTGGTGACACGGTCCGTCTCAAGGAGCGCTTCTTCTGAACAAGAGCGCAAACCTGTCTCGCTTTTCGGTCGGAGCTTTTTTGTGCTTCGGCTTAATCGGTGTCGTTCATTCAAAAGCAGCGCGCGCGCAAATGGTCTTGCCATATGAGGTAGGTCAGGTTTTGATGGAGCGTTATGTTGCCGTCCGCGATCGCCGGCAGCCCGATTTTAAGACCGAAGGCATCGCGCTTGGGGCATTCCAGCTCTTTCCGTCCCTGCAGTTGAATTCGGGTTACGACGACAATGTTTTAGCGGAGAAGACGGACAAGAACGGCGACGCCTTCGTAGAAATACAGCCATCGTTAAACGTTCAGTCCCAATGGTCACGGAACAGCTTGTCGTTTCGCGCTCGCGGCACATTTGATCGCTATTTCACCCAGAGCACTGACAATACCGAAGCATGGGACATCGGTACGGCTGGAGAAATCGACATCGATCGCGCCACACGTATTCGTGGTGGTCTGATATGGCAGGGCAATATTGAATCTCGCCAGTCCGCTAGCGTTTTTGCGACTACAGTTAAGCCAGTGACCTACCAGACATATGGAGCGGGAGCAGGTTTCACGCGCGATTTTGTTAACCTGCGCTCATCAACTGAAATCACATATTTGCGAATGCGATATAAGAACTCGCAGCTGGATGACGGATCGTTCTTCGATCAGGGCTATCGAGACAACAACCTGTTGCGTATCCTGGAACGCGTTTCGTACGCGCAAAGCCCTTCGTTAGCCTTTTTCGTGCAAGCAAAGATCGACAAACGCGATTATTTCGAGGGCAGCCTGGGTAAGCCTCCGCGAGACTCTTCAGAGCTGGAGATTCTCACTGGCGCGACCTTCGAAGCATCTTTTCCAATGCGCGGGGAAATCGGCGTTGGCTATGTTCGTAGAACGTTTAAAAACGATTTCTATCACAATACTTCCAAATTGGCGGTGAACGCCAAAGTGGAAGTCTTTCCCACTGAATTGACGACAGTGACGATGATCGCGAATCGCCGAAGCGAGGATAGCGGGACACCCGAATCGGGCGTTTCTACTTTTACGGAGGTCGGTGTTACCGTCGATCACGAACTGCTTCGGACGCTCATTCTGACTGCAAAGCTTGATTATAATTTCACCGACGCAGAAGACGTGGATCGGCATGATAGAACCTACATGGCAAATTTCGGAAGCAGTTATAAGCTATCCCCTCACCTAACGCTCAACGCAAATTACGGTTATGTGAAACGCGCATCACATGGCGCGCAGCGCTTCCGCAATTTCACAAATAATCGGCTGGCCGTCGGCCTTACCTTAAAGAGATGATGTCTATGACAGACAGCCCGTCACGCACTGACCTGATCAGTTCACGGCACCAATCGTCGCGGACAATGGGGCCTTCAGCGGCGGAGGCAAACCCAATGGCCGTGCTGGCGGAGTCAGCACGACACATCTTTTCCGTACTGCGTAGGCGGTGGATGATATTCGCAGCAGTGTTCATTTTCGTTGTTGCTGGTGTCACTATTTTCACGCTCCGGCAGACACCCCTTTATACCGCGACCGCCAATCTCGTTGTGAATAGTCGCGTGCTAAACGTCGCCGACAAAAGCAATGAAGTGGTTCCGGGTCCTGGCTCTAGCGATGAAGCCGTTCCTACCGAAATAGAAATCATGCGATCCGATGCCGTGGCGAAGCGTACCGCCACCGTACTATATGCCAAACGATTGCCGGGGTTCGCTCAGAGCATCGAAGGAAAATCTCCTTCCGAGGCAAAGGATGCGATTACGCGCTCCATCAAAAGCCATCTTGATGTTACGCGCAGTGGTACGAGCAATGTTGTAAATGTTCAGTTTGAATCGCCCGATCCCGAAACGGCGCGAGAAACTGCTGATGAGATCGCCAGGCAATACCTCGCTACTAAATTCTCGACGCGAAAAAATGCCGCCGACGTTGCCGGAGGCGGATTGGGGAGCGAAATTGCGCGGCTTGGCGAAGAGGTGGAACAGGCGGAAGCGCAAGTTTCCCGCTACAAGCAAGACAACAATCTGTTGAGCACCCAAGGCGTGACGCTGACCGAACAGGAGTTGTCGACGTACAAGCAACAGGAGGCCTCAGCACGAGCGACCCTTGCTGAAGAACAGGCCCGCCTCAATACCGCGCGAGCGCAACTCGCGAGCGGCTCAAGTGGCGATGATGTCGGTGAAGCACTTGGATCTGGTGTTATCAGTGGATTGCGCGCTCAGCGAGCGCAGCAAAGCGCGCGTTTGGCTCAACTCCTATCGCGCTATAAAAGCGATTACCCGGAAGTTGTCCAGGCGCAGAGCCAGCTAGATGACATCGACCGGGAAATTCGGACTGAAATTCTTCGCGTGATGTCTAATCTTCAGGCCCGTGTTCAGGTGGCTAGCGACCGTGCTGGTGCCGCCAGCTCTATTGTTGCGGGAGCAACGACCACGCTAAAGCGAAATGGTGCATCGGGCGTTCAACTAAACGAACTGGAGCGCAAGGCAGCGGCGCTGAATTCGAATTATACGGCCATGCTTGGCCGACAGAGCGCCATCGCCACGCAGACGCTGATCACCGACGAGGATGCCCGGATATTTTCACCGGCGACGCTCCCGCTTTCTCCCAGCCATCCCAACAAACCGATGAACATCATCGTGGGAATAATACTGGGATTTGTATTGGCCTGTATTGTTGTGTGGCTCCTGCAGATTTTCGACCGCGGCATCATTAATTCTGTCGAAGTCGAAAGCCGTCTCGGACTGCAGCATTTAGCCAATATTCCATCGGTTGCTTCCATCGCGCGACGTGACGAGCGCCAGCTTTCACCTCAAGAATTCGTCACCAGGCGGCCAATGTCGATGATGACCGAGGCGCTCCGCAGTTTGCGGCTTCTGGTTTCGGAAGGTTCGCCAACTGTGGTGGGAATCACATCATCCAGACCCAATGAAGGCAAATCGACGCTGGCAATCTCTCTTGCGCGCATCGCGGTAATGAGCGGCGTTCGCACACTTTTGATCGACGGCGATATCCGTAAGCCCAGCGTAGCGAATATGCTGGGTCTGAAACCCGAATTCGGCCTTACCGATGTCCTGTCTCAAGACGCCACTTTCGAACAAGCCCTTATCATCGATGATGCAACTGGTTTGGCAGTATTGCCCACGCTCGTGCGGCGCTACACGCCCGATACGATTCTCAGCGGCCCAGCCATGGCAAATCTCCTGGCTGACGCTCGCAAGGTCTTTGGCCTGATCATCATTGACACCGCTCCCGCGCTCGCAACGGTCGACGCGCGGATATTGTTACAGCAGGCCGACCATGTCGTAATGGCTGTCCAGTGGAACCGCACGCTGATCCCCGTTATTCAATCAGCTCTCAAGAAAATGTCGGCATTGAACATTGAACCTGACGGCGTGGTGCTCACCCAAGTGAATATGAAGGCATTGGCAACCTATGGTCGTGGTGACATCGACTATAACTATCGCGACTACGCTTCTTATTATCAGAACTAGCACCTGTGAATTCAGCCTCCCTTTCCGAGACACCGGGCAAGAAGTCGATCCTATTTGTTTCAGCGCTTTTCCCGCCAAGAGTTGTGGGAGGAGCAGAACTAAGCACGCATGCCTTGGCGAAAGGTTTTGCGGCAGAAGGACATCGTGTCTCCGTCTTCACACTTCAGGAAGGGGGAACGCCTTCCTGCGCGGTCGAAGATGGCATCCAGGTCTTTCGGCAACCCGCTACACTTCCATATTGGCCATTCGACGGCAAAGATCATAACATCTTTGCGAAACTCGGGTTTCATGTCTGGGACAACTACAACCCATTCGCGATCGCCGGATTCGAACGGGTTTTGCACGAGGTAAAGCCTGACGTCGTATCGACACAAGCAATCACCGGGATTTCGGCGGGGGTCTGGAGAAGTGCCGCAAAAGCGGGCGCTCGTATCGTTCACAGCATCCGGGACTACAACGTTATTTGTCCGCGTTCGACTATGTATCGTAATAAGTCGCCGTGCGAAAAAACCTGCGCTGATTGCAATATCCTAACCTTCGGAAAGCGAATGCTCAGCAGGCATGTCGACTGCGTCGTTTCCAACAGCGCATATGTTCAACAAAAGCATCAGCAAGCAGGATTTTTCCCAAAGGCATCATGGTCCGTCATACCGCCCACTGTAGATCTCGATAGCTTTTCCGAACGAGCGGCGAGAACGGATCGAAAAATCCGATTCGGCTTCGCCGGCCGTATTTCACCCGAAAAGGGGCCAGAACAGCTCGTCGATGCTCTCTCGAGCATTGGGATAGGCGATTGGGAATGCATTATAGCAGGCCGCGGAGATCAGGCTTATGTGAATGCTTTGAAAGTGCGTGCCGACCCGCGCATATCGTTCGCAGGCTGGATGCAACCGGCAGATTTTTACTCAGCCGTGGATGTGGTCGTTTCCCCAGCGCTCTGGCCCGAACCCGCGGGCCGAACGATCATTGAAGCCTATGCGCACGGCCTGCCGGTGATAGTCTCACGCTTTGGCGGAATGTCCGAAAGCGTGATTGAGGATAAGACGGGGTGGATCGTTGATCCGACAAGAATCGAGGAGCTTATCGTCGCATTACGTAAATCGGCCGACCCACAGTTTAGAAGCCGACTTGATAGAGACCTGATGAAAAGTATTCTTGAAGAGCGCGCGATAACTGGAGCGGTTTCTCGTTATTCTAAGGCATTTAATCTGCACGTTTAGATTTTTCACTGTGATTAATGCCGCATTTTTAATTTAAAGGCCCGGGCATGAAACTTTATTTCTTCAGAGGTCAGACGCCTAATTTTGGCGATGAGCTCAATGAATGGCTCATGCCGCGCGTATTCCCCAATTTCTTTGATGACAACGATCAGGAATTGCTCCTCGCAATTGGTTCGGTTCTTTTCGATACGCATCCAAAGCAATGTAAGAAGATCGTTTTTGGCAGTGGCTTTGGCGGCTACACTGCCCTTCCCGAGATCGATGATACCTGGAAATTCTATTGCGTTCGCGGACCGCTGACCGCCAAGGCCTTCGGTTTAAGTGAGGATTATGTCGCGGGTGACACCGCCATCCTGCTCAATAACTTTCGTTCCAACGCGGTCACCAAAGATATCAAGGCGTCTTTCATGCCGCATTTTCGAAGCATTGAGCGGGGGCATTGGCAGGCCGCATGCCGATTGGCCGGGATAAATTACATAGATCCCAGGCGTCCGGTGGAAGAAATCCTCAATCAAATAGAGCGTAGCCGGATGATGATTTCGGAGGCTATGCACGGGGTGATTACCGCGGATGCACTACGCGTGCCTTGGGTAGCCATCCGTCCGTTCGATCCGACACATCATATGAAATGGTACGATTGGGCCGGCGCTTTGAACATTGATCTCAAATACCACAAGCTGCCGCCCACCTCTCTTCGCGAGGCGTGGATCAGCCGCGGGGCCGCCAAGGTTCAAATGGCACCGCCGTCCCCCGTGACGCAAAATGACACGCCTCCCAGCCGGAGCGATGGCATCGGCTTGCGGATAAGGCGGGCTACCCGGGTAGTCGATCCTGCATTCGTGGCTTTGGCTGCGATTGCCTTGCGGAAGGCTGCACATCGAGAGCCAGCACTTAGTTCCGACGCGGCGCTGGGCCGAGCACTAGACCGGCTGCAAACGAACGCAGATCGCATTAAGCGTGATTTTGGCTGAAATTTCTCAGCAAGCCAATGGACGCGCAGTTCGCAGTTGCAGCATAAGGCTGGCGCACAGTAGACAGTGTAGCGGTGACATGAGGGCACAAAACTTGGTGCTACTGGAAAACAAGTTTGGAGGACGTTGGTGAAGAAGGTCGCGGTGTACAAAGATGCGATATTGCCACCATCCGAAACTTTCATTCGAGACCATGTTGAAAGCCTGGCCGACTGGTCGCCAATCCTTGTTGGTCGCCGAATGGTCGAAGGAATCCGACCAAAAGGCGTGCCGATCCAGTTGTTGCATTCCGGCCTTCCCAAGCCCGCTGATTGGGTTTGCTGGCGAGCTTATCAGTTTCTGGGAGGTTTTCCTCCGCTCTATGCCACCACCATCTCCAAAACCGGCGCGTCACTCATCCATGCCCATTTCGGGCATCTGGGTGTAGACATGTGGCCGATCGCCAAGCGGATCGGCTTGCCCTTGCTGGTGACCCTGCACGGCTCCGATGTTCGTATCGCGAGGGCGTGGTGGCAGTCGGCCAAAGGACATTTGCGTTTCTATCCAGACCGTCTGGTTGCGATGGGCCGGGACGAGAATGTGTTCTTCATAGCTGTTTCGGAAAGCATGAAGGAATCCGCCGTCTCGTTTGGGCTGCCAGCGGATAAGGTCATCGTCAATTTTCTGGGCATTGATCGACATGCTTTTGAAGCGGCGCCCAAGCCGCCTAGCCAACGCGACCCCACCATATTGTTCATCGGGCGACTGGTGGAGAAAAAGGGATGCGACATTCTTCTCAGCGCGTTCAATAAAATCCGCGACGATGTGCCCGCCGCGAGAATACGAATCATTGGTGATGGCCCAGACCGCGAGAAGCTGGCCAGGATGGTTCAAGACCTCGCACTTCCCGTTGTCTTTGAAGGATCGATGCCGAGCACTGCGGTAAGCCGTGCGCTGCGAGAGTCGCGATTGCTGTGCTTGCCCAGCATCACAGCCTCAAACGGGGATGCCGAGGGCCTGCCCATCGTGATACTCGAAGCACAGGCATGTGGCACGCCGGTGATCACTTCGGCGCGCGGAGGAGCAACCGAAGGAATCGTCGACGGCAAGACAGGCTTGGCCTTCGCCGAGCACGACGTGGATACGCTTGCGGGCCACCTCCTAAAATTGTTGACGGATGATGTTGTTGCCGATGCGCTGGCAAAGGAAGGCCCGATACATATCGGAGAGCACTTCGATCTCGTACGATGCTCGGCCCGGCTCGAACGGATCTATGATCGCATCGTCGAGCATCGCGATCTGGCGGTCGATTGATGGTCACGATATCCGTCGTCATCCCGCTTTACAATAAACAGGCGAGCATTGTCCGGGCGGTCGAGTCCATATTTGCCCAAGAATACCAGCTCTTCGAAATCATCGTTATCGACGATGGAAGTACGGACGGAAGCGTAGAGCGCTTGGAACATGTCTGTGATCCTCGTCTAAGGATCGTTCGTCAGGAAAATGCCGGTCCCGGCGTTGCGCGAAATCGGGGGGCAGCGCTGGCGCAGGGAGAATATCTCGCGTTTCTCGATGCAGATGATTGTTGGAAGCCCGCATACCTTTCCACCGCACATAAGATATTGTCGGCCGATCCAGGCCTGGACGGGTTCGTGGCGGCCTATGACACCGGCAGCTATGCTACCCTTCAACCCAATCTTCTGTTGAAACTGATCGCGCGGTCAGGCGAATTCGCTCTACCCCTGTCCGCACCGCCTGCTCTCGTCAAAGATCATGTGGACGCAGCGCAAGCCAGCTGCGTTGTGCTGAAGCGCAGCACATTCGTGGAATGCGGTGGATTTTACAACGAACCTCACTGCACATATGGCGAAGACACCTATCTCTGGCTGCAGATGGTCTTATTTCGGCGAATCTATTACGATCGCACGCAGCTTGTCGATTTCCACGTCGAGGATTCACAACTTGGGGTGGGGCGGAAAGGAGAACGGCCAACTAATCCAGCCTTGATCGAAGCTGACGTGCTGCGTCGCTCCATTCCTAGCGATCGTGCGATATTGTTCGAAAGGCTGCTCGGCTTTTACCGGTTACGAGAAACGCAAAAGCTGGCGCGCAGTGGCCGTTGGAAAGAGATTCGCGAATGGCGAAAGCGCTTCCCATGGCCAGAGTTTCCTGGCTGGGATCTGCTTCGACAAGAACGAAAACTCGAACTGCGGTGCCTGCATTCCCTTGTCTCAGGAAAAGCCGCTGGCTCCTGAAAAATTGCTCCGCTAAAAAATAAAATAGATGAGTGGGCATTGCTCAAATGCTGGCTAATTGCGATTGCCCGTGCAATACTTCAGTTGTGTAGTATCGCGTAAGGAGTCGTAATATGGGGGGTATTGCGGAGACAGGCTCGTTGCGCGCGGGCTGGGCCTTTTTACCTGGAATTAAAGGTAAGGCCGAGCAGTCAACTGACGAGATTCTATCTACCACCGATCTACCATCTACCCATTCCTCCAAATATCGTCCTGACATAGACGGATTACGGGCAATAGCCGTAGGATCCGTTGTTGCATTCCATACAGGAATTCCTGGTGTCCAAGGCGGATTTACCGGCGTAGATATCTTTTTTGTCTTATCCGGCTTTTTGATCACCGGCATCCTTATCTCGGAAATGGATCAGGGAATCTTTTCCTACGCGAATTTCTACGAGCGTCGCGTGCGCCGGATTTTGCCTGCATTGTTCGTAATGATGGGGATTATAACTATCCCTGCCGCCCTGTTTCTCATTCCCTCAGCATTCGAAACATTTGGAATGAGCGCTGGAGCGGCCGCACTTTCGGTATCGAACTTCTTCTTCTGGACCCAGTCTGGCTATTTCAACGGGGCAGCGGCTGAAATGCCGCTCCTCCATACCTGGTCATTGGCGATCGAGGAGCAATTCTACATTTTCCTGCCCCCCTATCTCTTGCTGATGCGCCGGTGGACGGGATGGCCGTGGATATCAATCATCGCTCCGGTCGTGGTGGTTTCATTTGCCATGGGAATTGTAACGACGGATCGTGCGCCGGGGGCAGCGTTTTACTTTCCTTTCGGGCGGATGTGGGAACTTGGGGTTGGCGCGTTGGCCGCGGCATGGCCTGCCAGCTTTTCGATGCGAAACGGGCATCGCTGGCGGGAAGCGATTGCGATCGCTGGCCTCGTCATGATCCTCTGCGCAATCACGCTCTATTCGGAAAATACGAAATTCCCAGGCATTGCCGCCGCCCTGCCATGTCTCGGCACCGTAATGATTCTTCAAGCAAATCGCGGTTACCGCACGCGTTTAGGTATGGTGCTGTCCTACAAACCTTTCGTTTTCATGGGACTGATCTCCTACTCCCTCTATCTTTGGCATTGGCCTGTCCTGGTGCTTACGAAGCTGACGCTCAACGCTCCGCCAACGTCCGTGCAAAAAGCCGCCATGCTTCTCGTGATGGTTGCGCTCGCTATTGTTTCCTGGCGATTTGTCGAGCGGCCGTTCCGGCGTTCGCGGGAAAGGACGGGGCGGACGCGGCTATTCGCTGCTGCGGCAGCAATAATCATTCTGTTTTCAGGCTTTGGCTTATTGGCAAAGGTGACGCAAGGATCACCGAATCGGTTCTCCGGTCCGCTCCGCAGTCTTGCTGTAGCCGATCAGGATGTCAGCCATTATCGTGACAAATGCGATCGACCTTCTCTGGATCGGATTCATCGCGGCGACATCTGTATCATTGGCTCACCTGGAAAGCCCGCAACGGTAGCTCTTTTTGGTGACAGTCATGCGGATGCCTTGATCCCGGGCCTGGAAGCTGCGGCGATTGCGTCCGGCACAGGCATGTCACTTTACTCGCGGACAGGTTGCCACCCGCTTTTCGGGGCTGACTGGTGTAGTGGTAGCAAGGCCCGTCTTACGCAGCTTGATGCCATGGCGGCCGCGGTAGTCGCCGATCCGCAGATCCGTTCAGTGATCATGATCGGGCGCTGGCCGGAACTGGCCGAAAGCAGCCGATATGGCTCCGATGACAAGCCCAACGCCGCGTTCCTGAAAGATGACCAAACCAAAGTTGGCGGTCATGCCGAGAACCTCCGCGTACTTGACCGCTCATTTGGCCGCATGATGGCGGCCTTGCCCGGAAAGAATGTCTTCGTAGTATTGGGCATCCCCGAGCAGCGGATAGACGTGCCGCAAATAGTGTTTTCAAGAAAGCAACTCGGATTGTCCGAACCCACTGGCATCACTCGCGCCGAATATGACGCGCGTCAGCGTGACGCTCGCGCAACGCTGGTAAACGCCAGCAAAAAATATGGATTCACGCTGATTGATTTGAGCGAAACTGCATGCGACACGCACTATTGTCCTGTGGTGAAAGGCGGCAAACCCCTCTATTTCGACGACCATCACCTCTCAGGCGCCGGCGCGTTGCGATTCAAAACACTGCTTGAACGCGCATTCTACTCCGGCAACTCTGCAGTTTCGCAGCCTCCCTTACCGCAACCGCAGATCGCTGCGCCCACCAGCGTCAAACTATAAGAGGCTAAACGGTTACCGCCGCGGTCGCAGATTTCCGTCGAACGCCACGTCGCATCAGCGCCAGCAGTGGCTGCTCCACGATCCGATACGCTACATAGGCACCGAACATCGCGACAGTAAAACTTACACCAAAATAAAGCAGACCGCCGGGAAGAGCGAGTTTTTCCCAGATTATGCTAAGTAGTCGTAGAGAGAACATGTGGGTGAGATAAAGCGAATATGAAACGTTACCGCCAATAACAATAAGATTGGTATACCACGCGTCGCCACGGATATCGGGGCCCAATACTACGCCCGACACGATCAAAGCGGCTGGAATCCCTCCCCAAAATGGCCTCAAATGAATGTCGCTCTGAATGGAGTGGGCTACTGCCCAAGTCAGAGCAATGAAGCCCGCCGCCACCATCGTGATCCGAACAAGAGCTGGCAGTCTTATTCCCTTTACATAGAAATGAGCTATCAAAATGCCGAAAAGGAACTCGATTATTATAGGTCGCGTGTAAAACATCAAAAAGGGAATGCTCGTTCGCGTTAGAAGGCCGAACATCGCGAGCATAATAAATGCAGCAGACAGCAGAGTAAGCCCAGCCTTCTTTGAAAATAGCAAAGCTGCTGAAAATACAAAATAGAACATTATCTCAAAGTTTAGTGTCCATCCAATTTCGAATACTGGATAAAATGTTCCATCCGAGCGCGGCCAGGGCAGGAAGAGATATGAAGACACGACTCTCATTAAAGAGATATCCGTGCCGTTTATCGAAGATTTACTCACGAGAGCTACGATAATAAAAAGGGTCAGATATACCCAATAGAGAGGGACTACCCTGACAAATCTGTTCTTTATGAAGCTCTTGGCGAATCCTGGAACGCCGAATTTATCCTTGGTAAGGTAGTATATTATAAATCCGCTGATGATGAAGAATATATCGACCCCTGTCGCCCATTTTATTTTGGTGGGGTCATATACCGCGATCATGCCTCTAAGCGGATGAGCACGTGTTTCGATCAGAAGATGGGAAATCAGCACCATGCTGGCCGCAAGAAATCGAAGCGCTTGCAAAGACGCAACGAATTTTTGGTTGGTCTCATTTGGCGCCAGCCGTTCCATTATTGAACATCCTTTGATCTTGGTTCGTCAGGCATGGTAGACCAGACGCACAGCAATGCCATGAGCACTATGAGCGGGCTGAACAAGAGATTGCCGCCCCCAAATTGATAAGTAACAAGGCTCAGGATGGCCAGCAACGCGCGCCCATGCCCCTTCACCGCCGCAACGAGAAACGCACTGAAGGCAATCAACCCTATGACGCCATAGTCGATGTACAGTTTCATCGCCGCGTTTCCGCTACCGGGCGTGTAGAAACTCGCCCGATCGGTTGCCCCGGGCCCAAAGCCAATAATGGATCGCGTCTCGCTGGCAACAGCGCCAATCGCACCGAACTGCGCAATATAGCGCGCATATCCGCTTGAGCCCTCACTCTGGACCTCAGTCGCACGGCCAGCCAGCGACGCAAATTGCTGTGGCAGCGCCACTGCGATCGCGCCTACGAGAATCATCATCGCCACGCCAAACAAGATAATCGGGCGCGCCGCGCGCTTGTCGAAAAGCGCATAGATGGGGAGCGTCAACAACAGGCAGAGAAGGCCCGTACCCGAATAAGAAAACAGATAAGCGATGGCGTACACCGGTAGAAACTTCCATTGTTTCAAAATGAAAAACTCAACGGCTATGGCCCAGACAAGGAGTTTGGAAAAGGTGGCGGCCTCTAGCAGAAACATGCCATTCGATCGGAGCAGGCTCGATCCGTAATGCAATATCGGATTGAAAGCGAAGCGTGTCTCAACAAGAAATGGTGAAAGGAAAGGAAGCGTCTTTGTAAAAGAGAATATTCTTATGCCGCCAAATTGTATTAAATACTGCAATATCCCGAATACAGCACATATCCGACAATAGAATATGAATATTTTGAAAACTTCCCTGCCGTCGAAACGGCGATTTGGCCCTATGAGAAACAGTGTATAGTTGATTGCGATCGCGGTGAGAGATAAAAGACTTAATCCTGTTCGATTGTCGGGATAGACCAGCGCTACGAGCGCACTCAACAGAAAACACGAACCGCAAATCAAATAATATAGCGCGACTCTCGATCGTATTGTCGCCCTGCCAGTAAAAATCATCCACGCAAGAAGACCGGCGAAGGCGGGCAGGCTGAAAAAGACAATGCTCTGACCAAAAACGAGGCCGAAACGCTGCATCAGGATGCAGGAGATCAGCGCGCAATGTATGAAAATTCTGCTGCTGCGTGCGTCAGCGCTACCATCGATCTCGGAAATTTCCTTCATGGGCGGCGAGAGTCTGGCAGACATTGATGTCAATTGCGCTACTCCAGAAATCTGTCGAACCGGCTCGCAAATCCTGTTAGAGATCCATACGCGGTTAAAAGAACTTGGCCAGTTTCAACGATCCAAGACCACCGGGAGCGGATTTGTCAACTGAAGGAACGCTGGCTAGCGTGTCAGTTCGGCAATCGTGACGATGGCGAGTGTTGATCGTGGGAATGAGGCGTGACCGTATGAGACAAATTCCGAATGAGGGCTTCAATCCCAACATCCATGGAGCCCGAGGCTTTCTCTGCCTGATGATATATTTTTTCCACGTATCATTCTCAGGGCTCGCTACTTTTCCGATTATTTCTCAAACTTTTGTCCAAGAATATATTTTGACCTCGATGAAGTTCAGTGTTGAGTTGTTCTTCGGGATCAGCGGAATAGTCATCGTCGGCGCGCTCTTTCGAACGCCTTCAGTACGATATTTCATGTGGGAAAGAGCCACGCGTATTTTTCCCGTTCTTTGGGTTACGATCATCGCCATATCGGCCCTCGGCGCCCTGAGTAATCGGCGCTTGCCAGGTTGGGAGAGCTGGCTTGCCAACTTCCTCGCTCCTCCGCCTTTCTTTAACGTACCCCTCGTCCATCCAGCGGCGTGGTCGCTTGGCTATGAATGGACTTTCTACGCACTGTGCGGTTGTGCATGGTTTCTGCGCGGCCGAAACATTCCTTTTTGGCAATGGATCGCTGGAAGCGTCGGAATTTTACTGATCTGTCTTTATCCGCGCTCGATATTGATGGGCCCTGGCGTTCTCATTGCGTTGGGCTATGGGCGGTCGAGTTTGATTGCCCTATGGGCGCGTTTTCCGTTTATCAATCTCGTCATATTCATGCTCGGATGGCGCTTGATTGATCTTACCGTGGATAGCCGCCTCACGCACGTGTCGCCCTTATTCATGCCTTTGTCGGAATGGGTCTGGTATATTCCGGCTTTGTGCGTCGCCGGAGCATTTGGCGGAATTACGCTATTGGGCATCTACCGGGGCCACGGTGTCCTATCACAAGTCCTGAGATCCAAATTTATGTTCTGGCTCGGCACTATCAGCTACAGCTTCTATTTGTGGCACCCTATCATGCTATCCATCACCAAGCGGGCCTTTCTCAAAACAGGGGTGACTGAGATGATCGGCAACAACGCGCAACTGGCTTTCTTCATCATCGCATTGCCGCCATCGCTCATAGTTGCTCACTTCAGCCAGGTGGTCCTCGAAAAACAGTTCACTCGCTGGCTACGGCGGCTCGGACCCGAAAAGGCACATGCGAGAAAGCCGGCGACTGCGATGATTTCAAGGGATGAGGCAGTAAGCAGCGTCCAATAAGCAGCGCAAATCCTGCCTGAATCATTCAGCGCTTCTGGTGAAATGCCTTCTTAAACGCCGCGCTGCTATTGGGGAATTGCCCATTCGATAGATTGGCATTGAAATCCTTTGCGCCATAATCCCAATAGCCGTGAAACAGGACATTATTGTCCCTGATCCACTTCGCCATATTGGTGATAAACAACGGATCATCGCCCAACCCTCGTCCATCTGGGCGCGTTCCGGTTCCCCATTCCGGGATTGCTATTGGCTTGCGATGCTGCCGTCCAAAGTCGGCAAGCCATTGAAGGCTGTATGGCTGAACCACATGGTTCCGCCACCTCACGACTGGATCAGCATGATCTATAGGTCTGTCCGATGCGTTATAAAGATCCAGTGCGACAACATCGACGACATCGTCACCCGGATATACCTTGTCTGGCGCGATCCTTTGCCGGCCCCGCGCGGGATTCCACACGATCTTGAAATTGCTTCCAGGCACGGAGCGAAATGCCTTCACAATCCGCCGAAAATATTGCACCCACGCTTCCGGATCGCGAGCAGCACACCATGTGTACCAGTTGGCGTTGAATTCCCATCCAATACGTAGAAAAGCATCGCCCCGCCCGGCCGAGACCATGATCCTGCCGAGCTCGACATAGTATTTATCATATTCTCCGCGCGCGCCGGCCTGTAGAGTAGCGCCTTTAACGAGCATCGGCACTGAGGAGGCGAGAAGATAAGGCTGGTCACGCAGGCAACCCATACTTCGCCGCGCGGTGCGAAGCATCGTATCCCAGCTTCTTATCTCATTGAAGCCAATGACCCCATCCGCCTTGCGGCCCAGATATTGCTCGAATTTCGGAACGCGCTCCCGGACAGTGCAGCCGCCACCCTTATATACGAACAGCAACGGCCCGGCGGCCTCGTTTGCCGGTCGCGCGTGAGCAGCGGATGCAAACAAGGCCATGGATGCTATCAAGCGCGAGAGTTTCTTCAATTGAAATTCCAGACTTTGTTGGAGCGAAGGCTCGCAAAGGAAGAGATGCGATGCAAGCGCCATGCCTTCAGCCGGTTTCTTTTTGCGGTGCGAAATATCCCGAAACGGCCAATTTTGTTCGCCTTATAAGACGACGCATCATTTCCCATGTTATTATCACTGTTTTACAGTGTCTTATGTGGCACCATATCTTGCGCTCGGTCAACATTGCAGCAACACCGGACAATTAACATTCATTTATGCTGCGTTGCAATCATGGCCTCTTGACGCGAACCGTAATTTGGCAAAAGCATGGGCGGCGATTTTTTGGGGGTTCGCATATCTCCTGCGGACAAATCACGAGCTGGTGCTGATTTGTATAGAATGTCGATTTCTTCACCTTTGGTTCTGGTCGATCCCCTTGGATCGAGCGTGAACGGGTCAATTTCTGTTTTGCAATGAACAGCGTAACCAACCGCCTCATCAAGGGAAGCGCATGGATCAGCGCATCGCGGGCAATCGTCAATATACTGGCCGCGCTCAGCACGATCGTATTGGCGCGGATCCTCTCGCCATCGGACTTCGGGCTGGTGGCGTTGGGCACCACGATGCTGGCGCTGGTAACATCGGTTACGGACCTGTCACTTACAGAGGCGCTCGTTCGACATAAATCGCCAGGTGATTCGCATTTCAACGCCGCGTGGACAATGAACGCGGCCCGAGGCCTCCTGATATGCCTGCTGTTCGTTGCATTGGCATACCCGACGGCGCGTTTTTATGAAGAGGATCGGCTACCCGCAATTATGATCGCGCTCGGCTTGAGCGTGTTTTTAAGCGGCCTAACAAATCCACGAAGAATCATGCTCCAGCGACAGTTGGTCTTTTGGCAGGAATTCGTGTTGAACGTGTCGCAGAAGCTCGCGGGCGTTATTGTTTCGGTCATCGTTGCCATTGTTTATCATTCGTACTGGGCCTTGGTGGCCGGCGTAATCGTGACTCAGCTCACCAATGTGGCCGTATCCTATATGGCGATGCCATTTCGCCCGCGCATAACTTTCAAACACTGCCGCGAGCTGCTTTCTTTTTCGATCTGGCTTACGGCAGGTCAGGTCATCAACACACTCAACTGGCGCTTTGATCAGCTTTTGCTTGGCAAATATCTCGGCAATGCGGCGCTGGGCTATTATACCGTGGGAAGCAATCTGGCGCTTCTCCCCACCCGGGAAATGACCGCGCCGCTGACGCAAACAATCTTCCCTGGTTTCGCACAGGTGGCGAACGACAAGGCGCGGTTAGCCGCAGCCTATCAACGGGCACAGGCGTTCGTCACCGCGGTGGCGTTACCAGCGGGAATCGGCTGCGCGTTGATCGCCGATCCCCTGGTCCGACTGGCAATGGGAGACAAATGGGCTCCCGCCATCTTCATCATCCAGGCACTTGGGGCAGTATACGCCCTCCAGACCCTGGGTTCTCTCGTGCAACCGCTCGGCATGGCGCAGGGGCAGACACGGATCTTTTTCATCCGGAATGCGCAACTGCTGTTCCTCAGAATCCCCTTCATCATCGCGGGAATGTATTTGGGTGGCTTGAAGGGCGTGGTCATTGCACGAATCTTAACCGGCGTAATGAGCATTTTCGTCAATATGAGGTTGGTAACGCGGTTTACCGGGCTCAAGGTCCTTGATCAGGTTTTCATTAATGTTCGATCGCTTGTGAGTGTCAGCGTTATGGCTGCGGGCACGGTCGTGATTATGGAGCACGTCCACTTTGGCCAGGACAATGTCGGTCTCATCAAACAGATCGTTTTTGAAGGCGCGATAGGAATGTTCTTCTATTGCGCAACGACAGCCGTGCTTTGGCATCTGATGAAGCGGCCGAAAGGTCCGGAAACAGAAATCTTTGCCTTGATCGGGAAGATCCTTGGGAAGAGAGCCGTCATGCGCGGCGCCCTATCCTGAGTGCCGGAATGCAGCAAAATAAATTTGAACGCCATGAAGGAGCGCCGATAGTGACCTCTGACCCACGATTAGCGCTGATCGAACGCCTCCAAAATTCCATCCACGACTGCCTAAACGAGTTTATGCTCGGCGAACCGTTCGCACTGGTCGATTTTCCCAACTACCGGAACGTCGGCGATTCAGCGATCTGGCTGGGAGAGATCGCCTATTTCAAATCCCGGTTTGGTCAGGCGCCCGCCTATGTTTCCGAAATCTCGGACTTTTCTGCGGATGCGCTTGAAAAGGCGGCACCCACGGGTCCGATATTCATTCACGGCGGCGGAAACTTTGGCGATGTCTGGGTGCGGCATCAGGAATTTCGCGAAGAGATTTTGAAGAGGTGGCCCGACAGATTAATCATTCAGCTCCCTCAGTCTATCCATTACAGCTCTTCGGCCCGCGCCGACGAAACCGCCAAAATCATTGAAAAGAATAAGAACTTCGTCCTTCTGGTGCGAGATGAAGAATCAAAACTATTCGCTGATACGCGCTTCAATTGCGATGTCCGGCTCTGCTCCGATATGGCGCTATGTATTGGCGCATTGAGCCCAGCTGCGCCCACATATCCAATTCTCGCCATGCTGCGGACCGACAAGGAAAAGGCTGGAAGTTACGATCTCGCGCCCTACCCGGACATGCCTGTCGAGGATTGGCTGAACGAGTCAAAGATTGCGATGCGCGTGGTGAAGCTCCTTGCAAGAGCACGGTCGATCGGAAAGAACGGCAGCGACGCCAAACTGGAAAAATTCAATGCGGCCGCAGGTGCGCGACTGGCGCGAGGCGTAAAGCAACTGTCCCGCGGCCGAGCGATCGTGACGGATCGCCTTCACGTTCACATCGTATCGCTGCTGCTGGGCATTCCCCACGCGGCGATGGATAATAGTTATGGCAAAATCGGTCGGTTTATGGCGGCGTTTTCGGGAGGAACGACGCTATCCTATCGCGCTGGTTCGCTAGACGATGCGGTAGCGTGGGCCACAATGAACGGTCGGAGTTGATTTGCGCTAAAATAGCAGAGCGGACCACTTGATCGACGTCCCGTCTCAGCTACTTTCGGGATAAGTTACTCTATTTCACAAAGGCGAGAGGGATGTTGCCCCTCCCGCCTCTGTCAGAATGTCAGGCGAATTTCACGGCTTGCTTGCCGCGGCGATAGCGCAGTGCAGCGCCCATGAGGCCGAAACCACCAATCATCATCGCCCAGGATGCGGGCTCGGGAACATCGAGCGACGCAACACCGAACCGCGCATCATCCAGTGCAAACGGATTGCCATTCACCAGATGATATTTCACGGAAATGATATTGCCCACCGGAGTGACAGTCACATAATCGTCTGCCTCAAACCCACGGAATATCGTCGCATGACCGGGAGCAGTCTGATAGATCGCCCCATTGGCAGGGTCTGTAGCAAGCAGCCCGTTTACGTCGGTCAGTACACCGAGGTAGATATCGTTAGCAGCCAGCAAAATGTCGAACGAACCGCTCACCACGCCTGAATAGATCCCGTTGTGGCTCTTGTCGTAATGCAGAAGGAATGTCTGCAAGAAACCATATTTTCCTTCATCTGCAATGTAAGCAGTGTTGTTGCTTGAATATGGTCCGTTATTCGTGAAGTCATCGCCAGCGACCACGGATATTGAGACCAGCGCCGATCCAGGGTCAGCGACCGCATTGATGATCGTGGCGGCAGAGCTAGGAACGCTCGCGAGCGCCAGAAGTGATGATAGTGCAACTTTACAAAGAGCAGACATTATTGGTCCCCTTAAAAACACTACGCCGCAGCATCTTAGTAAACGATTATTGACATCTTTTCGTAAGGATTGCGAGGAAAAAATACCGCAGGGCAACATTTCCGCAAAAAATAGCTCGGTTGATCGACGAATGTGAACAGCTGGGCTTATTGCGGCTCCGAACCAACTCAACCGCCGATCGTAAAGCTCACTTAATGTTATGTATTAAATGGCATGAGTTCGGCTACTCTATCAGTATTTATTAATGAAATATAAGTATAACTAGGTTATGATATTTTTTCTATTTGGAGCGCTTCTTGTAGATTATAGTATTTTAACGAAGGCGCTCAGTATTTTTGGTAATAAAAAAACCTGTATTGCTATAAATACCATCATATTTATCGATTGATGCAAATCCTCCCGGTCGAAGGTAGATGCCCGTCGGGTGAGAGAGGCCGCCCTCAGATTACGATCTGCTCCTGAACAGGTGGTTCAATGTCAACGAGATGAATAAAAAAGTGGAACAAAATGATACGCAATTTGCTGAAATCGAAAATTGTTTCGGAGGGGGCCGGCAACCGAGTCGTAGACTTACAATCGGGATTAAGTTTCGCATGTGCAATAAACGTTGGAGGGTCGCCGTTCGCACGCTGAGAAGAAAGGCCGGGAAATTCCCGGCCTCTCCTCGATGGTTCTCAACCGCTCCTACTGCGGAACGACGGTCACCGCGCGGCGGTTCTGGGCCCAGGCGCCTTCATCCGATCCGTTGGCCACCGGACGTTCTTTACCGTAGCTGATCGTCGAAATCCGACTCGCATCGACACCGTTGCTGACAAGGTAATTCTTGGCGGAATTAGCGCGGCGATCACCCAGCGCGATATTGTATTCGCGGGTGCCGCGCTCGTCACAATGCCCTTCGATCGTCACGCGGACGTTCGGATATTTCTGCAGCCATTGCGCCTGCTTCGCGAGGATACCCGTCGCTTCGCCATCAAGGTCGTACAGATCCGTGCCGAAATGGACCGTGTCGCTACCGACCTGCTCCAGGAAGTCTGCGCGCGAACCCGGCACGCTTGTCGAACCCACCGATGAGCCCGACGTGTCGGCCGGTGGCGCGGTTTCGTTAGTGGTTGGTGGAGGAGGCGGCAAATCGGCCGGCTTTTTCTTCGAACAGGCCGCCAGCGCAATGAACGCCGCCGTTATCAATAAAGTCGTGTTCGTCTTCATGTTTTTTCTCCACTCATTCCATCTACAGAATAAACCAGTTTATCGTCCCAACATCATGTGTTTCGTTTTGGGTCAAGGCAATAACGGCCCCCACGCAGGGTCAGAGCCATCCTGGGGGGTCGGAACCGGCCGTTCGTTGACGCCGGTCAGGTCAACCGACCACAGATCAGCCTTGCCGCTGCCCTGCGCCGTTCTGAAGAACATGATAACGCGACCGTTAGGCGACCAGGTCGGTCCTTCGTCCTGCCAGCCATTGGTCAGGATTTTTTCACCGCCGCCGCTGGGGCTCATGACGCCTACAGCAAAGCCGCCGCCGAGTTTGGTAAAGGCAATCATGTCGCCGCGGGGACTCCATACCGGAGTGGCGTATCGTCCGCCGCCAAAGCTGATGCGCTGCTGCCCGGACCCGTCGGCGTTCATTACGTAGACCTGCTGCGTGCCGGACCGATCGCTTTCGAATACGATCTTGCTACCGTCCGGCGAATAACTGGCCGCCGTGTCGATACCCGGCGCGGTCGTCAGCCGCTGCGGCGATCCGCCCGATGCCGAAACGCGATAAAGATCCGTGTTGCCGTTCACCGACATCGAGAAGACGATGTAACGACTATCTGGCGAAAATCTTGGTGCGAACGTCATGTTGGGTTGATTAACGATCAACTGCTGTCGTCCGGTACCTAAATTATAGATGTACACGCGCGGCTGATTCCCGGCAAAGGACATATACACGATCGTTTCTCGATTTGGTGCAAACCGTGGTGTCAAAACTATATTTTGGCCGTTGGTGATGAAGCGATGGTTGGCTCCGTCCTGGTCCATGATCGCGAGCTTCTTGGTTCTGCGGTTTTTTGGCCCGCTTTCCGACACGTAGACAACGCGGCTATTAAAGTAAGGCCCTTCGCCCGTGAGCCTCGTATAAACCATGTCCGAGCATTTGTGAGCTGCCTGGCGCCATTTGGACAAGTCAGAGACAACGAAACCGGTTCGGGTCATTTCTTGGTGGCCTACAATATCGTAAAGGTAGCATCCCACCGTAATGGACCCGTCGCCATTTGCTTGAACAAAGCCTTGTACCAAGGCCTGAGCCCCAGTTGTCCCCCAATATGGATAATCCGGGTTTGCAACCTGCTGGAAAGCCACGGGGTTGAGCGCGCCTGGGCCAAGTGGCGCGAAGAGACCGGAGTTCTTCAGGTCATTGGTGACCACCTCCGCGACCTTGCGACCCAGCGCCCCGGTGTCGCCGGCAGCCGTCGGGCTCACCGCTGGCGTCGGCATTGCAGGGATCGCGATCGGCATCGGCGCGGAAATTCCGCCGGTAATGTCGACACGTATCTGTGCCGAGACGGGCACGGCAATCGCCAGCGAACATAACAAACCGATTTTTATCTTCGAAAACTTCATGCCTGTCCTCTCGGGCTGAATGTCAGGTCGATCTGGTCCCACCCATTTGAATAGAGTTCAGGCGGGAGTTTCACGGGAGCACAGCGAATGACCGCGTCAATCGCCGCACGCGCCATGCTTGGCGCATACATACGATTTTCGTCGGTCACGCCGCTTTGCCCCGCGATTACCGGGGTTTGCGCGAGCATTCCGTCAGCCGAATAATAAACATGCAGCACCGTAACGATCTGACGGGCGATCCGGTTCAATCTGGGTGCACGATAGCACGGAACGATCTGCCGGCCTGCTGATGCGATGGCGCGGGACAGGGCAACCGGATCGGGGCCGGCCGGCTTTATGTCCACCTGCGGCTCGGGCTTGGCCACGCAGCCCCCAACCAACGGAACAAGCGCGAGCGCGGTGAGGCGCTTCATTCCATCGCCCTCGGATTGAACACGAACTCAATGTCCTCCCACCCGCCTTCATAAAGGTTGGCCGGCAATTTTAGTGGCGAGCAACGAAGTACGGCGCGCGTCGCCGCATCGTCCATCTGACGTACATAACTCTGATTGCCGGGGCTGATGCCCTGGTGATCCGAGACACTTGGCCGACCGGTTACAGTGCCGTCGCGATTAAAACGCAGTCTGAGGATAGAAATGATCGATGACGCATCCGCGCCACCTTGGGGCACGTTGTAGCAGGGCTTTACCTGCGCTGCGATCGCCGCCGCCAGCCCGGCCATTTGTGGCCCACTAATGGCGGCGCGCGGCGCCTGCCCCTTGCCGCCAGTTTTCTCGGCGGTAATCCCCTTCAGGAAATCGGGGCCGAGACGTGCGCCCTTCGCTTTCTTCTCCCTGGCGGCGGCGTCCTGCACGCCTTTCAGGATATCGGCGTTCAGCTTTTCGCGTTGCTGTTTGGCCGGCGGCGTTTTGTCCGCCGTCGGCTTCGCGGGCGCTGGCTTGTCGGAAGGCTTCGGCTTTGGTTCGGGCTTTGGTGCAGGCTGAGGCTCAGCCGTCGGCGCGACCTGTGCGGCAGGAGCCGGTTCTTCAGGGGGGCCTTGCTCCTCGGCCTGTGATTCCGCTGGCGCTTCTGTCGCGGGTTTGGGCACAGCGGCCTGCCGCCCGATCGGCCCGGCCAGCGTTACGTCCATGAACTCGCGTGGTAGGTGGTCGGGCTTGCGCTGAAGCATAAGGCCGACCGATAATATGGCGAACAGCAGGATATGGCCGGCGACCGCCAGCCCCAGCCCCCGCCGTTCGGCCTGATCCATCATCACTTCTTTTCGTCCGTCCCCACCGTCACCAGCGATACCTTGTTGAGGCCGGCATGGTTGAGCTCACCCATGACCTGCATCACCCGGCCATAGGGCAGCTGCCGGTCGGCCCGCAGGAAGATCTGCGGCGGATCGCCAGCGCGGCCCGCAGCAATGGCCGCAAGCCGATCGGGCAAGCCTGATGCCGGGATGGGGTTTTCGTCGAAATAGATCTGGCCGCTCGCATCCAAGGAAATCTGGATCGGCTGCTTGTCCTGTTCCAACGCCGCGGCCCTGCTATCCGGCAGGTTCACCGGGACGCCAGCGACGAGCAACGGCGCCGCGACCATGAAGATGATCAGCAACACCAGCATCACATCGACCATTGGGGTGACATTGATCTCCGCCATCGGCGCCCTGCGGCCCTTGCCACTGCTTCCCGAAATCGGGCCCATCGCCATGATCAGGCCTCTAGTTCACGGCTTAGGGTGGTGTGGAAGCCATCGGCAAAGCGATGTACCCGCGCCTCGATCTGGTTGATGCGATGGGTCAGCCGGTTATAGGCAATTACCGCTGGAATGGCTGCGAACAACCCGAGCGCGGTTGCGAACAAGGCCTCGGCGATGCCCGGCGCCACGACTGCCAGGCTGGTGTTCTGGGACGCCGCGATGTCGGAAAAGCTGCGCATGATGCCCCAGACAGTGCCGAACAGGCCGACAAAGGGCGCCACGGAACCGATCGTCGCCAATATGTTCAGCCGATCGGAAAGCTTGTCGGTCTCGGCAGCCGCAGCCGCGCTCATCGCCGTCGCCAGCCGCGCGCGGGTGCCTTCGCGATCGACGGCGGGGCCTTTCGTGGACCGCCGCCATTCCGCCACACCCGCCGAAAATACTTTTGCACTCGGCAGATCCTGGCGGCCGGGGCCGTCATAATAGCGGTCGATATCCTCGGTCTTCCAGAACTCGCGCTCAAAGGATTCGTTCTCGCGCATGGTCCGGCCCAGTCTGCGCCCATGGCTCAGAATAATCGCCCAGGTCCACACGCTCGCCGCCAGCAGACCCAGCATCACCAGTTTCACGATGATATCCGCGTGCAGAAACAATGCGATAGGGGACATCGGCGACCCGCCGGTGGTAAGCGCTATTCCATCCATGCCTTCAACCTGCTCCCGAAATCGTCCGAAAAATATCTATCCAGCCCGCCGGCTGACGCCTCGGCCGCCCTTCGCGATTGACGAAGACAACATGAACGTCGGCCTCGGCCACAAGCTCCCCATCCCGCATGACTCTCTGATGAACGACGAGGCTTGCGGCCCGCAATTCGCCGATCCGGCTTTCGACCAGCAGGTCGTCGTCGAGGTGAGCGGGCCGTTTGAAATCGATCTTGAGAGAGGTCACCGCGTAGTGCCCCTCTCCGTTATCCGAAGCAGCGCGCTGATCGATACCGGCGACGCGCAGCATGTCCGATCGCGCCCGCTCCATGAAACGCAGATAATTGGCGTGATAGACGACGCCGGTAAAATCGGTGTCCTCGAAATAGACCCGGCACGCGAACAGATGGACGCCATCGGCGAACCGGCCGGATTGGGGCTTGTCGAGCGTCTGATTAACCATTCGGGCCGCGATAGACTCTCGCGACTCGCGGTGCAAATATTTCTCCGGCCTTACTTCACGTCAAACAAGCCATCCTGCGCCACATCGGCCGGCGGATTGAGGCCGAGATGCTTCCATCCCCGGCTGTTGAGGCACCGCCCCCGTGCGGTCCGCGCGATCAGCCCGAGCTGGATCAGATAGGGCTCGATCACGTCTTCGATCGTGTCCCGTGGCTCCGAAAGGCCGGCGGCCAGCGTTTCAACACCCACCGGCCCACCGCGATAGATGTCCGCGATCATATGAAGGTAGCGACGGTCCATTGCGTCCAGCCCCAGCGCATCGACCTCGAGCCGGTTGAGCGCGCTGTCCGCCACCTTCGCGTCCACGGTCGGCGCACCCGCGACATGCGCGAAATCGCGCACCCGGCGCAATAACCGCCCGGCAATGCGCGGCGTCCCCCGCGCGCGGCGCGCGATCTCATGCGCGCCATCCCGCGCGATCGCCACGTCGAGCAGCCCGGCGGCACGGCTCACCACCTTTTCCAGCTCCTCGACGCTGTAGAATTGCAGCCGCACCGGAATGCCGAAACGGTCGCGCAGCGGCGTCGTGATCAACCCCTGCCGTGTCGTCGCGCCGACCAGCGTGAAGCGCGGCAGATCGATCCGCACCGAGCGCGCCGATGGCCCTTCGCCGATCATCAGGTCGAGCGCGCGATCCTCCATCGCGGGATAGAGCACTTCCTCGACCACCGGGCTTAGCCGGTGAATCTCGTCGATGAATAGGACGTCGCCATCCTCGAGATTGGTGAGCAGCGCCGCGAGATCGCCCGACTTGGCGATCACCGGCCCGGAGGTAGCGCGGAACCCGACGCCCATCTCCCGCGCGATGATCTGGGCGAGCGTGGTCTTGCCGAGGCCTGGCGGGCCATAGAACAGCACATGATCGAGCGCATCGCCGCGCTGCTTCGCCGCTTCGATGAACACACGCAAATTCTCGCGCGCCGCCTTTTGGCCAACGAACTCATCCAGTGCTTTGGGGCGCAACGCCTGGTCGATATCCTCGGGCTTGCGCCCGGCGGTGAGGATGCGGTCAGTATCGGTCATACAGTTTGATAACCGACAAGACTGTCATACTGAACGTGTTTCACCCTCCATAATCCAGCCGGTCCCGAAGGAAGCGCTGCGACATAGTTTATGGACCATGAAACGAGTTCGGAGTGACGGTTTTTGCCTCTCATTTCGCTGCCTTCCGCAGCGCCAGCCGCACCAGCGCATCAAGGCTGGCCCCCTCACCCAGATCGGCCACCGCAGCCGCGACCGCTGCGTTAGCTTCGACAGGTTTGAAGCCCAGATTGCTCAGCGCGGACAACGCGTCTGCCACCGCGCTGCCGCTTGCAGCAACAGGTGCGTTCAGGCCCGCCGGTCCGATGGCGATACCGCCAACCTTGTCCTTCAGCTCCATCGCGATGCGCTGGGCGAGCTTCGGCCCCACCCCGTTCGCCCGCGCGATCATCGCCTTGTCGCCGCGGGCGATCGCCTGGGTCAGCTCGTCCGGCGCCAGCACCGACAGGATCGCCAGCGCGACGCGCCCGCCGACGCCCTGCACCGAGGTGAGCAGGCGAAACCAGTCGCGCTCGCCGGCCGATCCAAAGCCGAACAGTGTGACCGCATCCTCGCGCACCTGCATTTCGGTGAACAGCATCACCTGCCCGCCGGTCTCGCCGATCGCCGACAGGGTGCGCCCGGAGGCCTGCACCAGATAGCCGACGCCATTGACGTCGATGACCGCGTGATCAACCGCTGTTTCAGCCAGGATTCCGGTCAGACGGGCGATCATCCGAGCATGCCTCCGGCAGCGCTAAGTTCACACAAAGATCACACCTAAAATCACGCTTTCCTGCGGCGCGGCGCTTGGGAAGGAGCAATTCCAACAGGTAAAAACGGAGACGCGCGCCTGCATGAACGGTACATAAGCAGAACACGCCACGCTAGGAAAGGGAAATCAAGGAACGCGCCGTGCCGACGCGAGATGATGCGCGTGGGTGATGGCAACGGCCAGCGCATCGGCCGCATCTGCCCCCGCGATCTTCACGCCGGGCAAAAGCCGCGCGACCATGGCATGAACTTGCGCCTTTTCGGCGGACCCGGTCCCGACCACCGCCTTCTTTACCAGCCGCGCGGCATATTCGCCCACCTCAATGCCGGCCTTGGCCGCCGTCAGCATCACCACACCGCGCGCCTGGCCGAGCTTCAGGGTCGATTGCGGGTTGGCATTGACGAACACCTCCTCCACCGCCGCGCCATCCGGCCTGTACTGGAGCAGAACGTCGGTCAACGCGTCATGGAGCGTCACGAGCCGATCTGCCAACTGGGCGGCGGCGGCGGACCTGATCTGCCCATTAGCGACATGGCTAAGCCGATTCCCCTCCGCCGCGATCACGCCCCAGCCGGTCGTGCCAAGCCCAGGATCAAGGCCGATCAGGATCAAAGCTCCTTCTCCCTTTCAAGGGAGAGGGTTGGGGAGTGGGTGAATCGGGGCGGCATATTGCGCGCCTTCGGCAGGATCGCTTCAAGCACACCGCTTAAATTATTGCCGACGTCCGAATTCGTGAATCTGAGAACGGAAAACCCCGCACCTTGGATTGCCGCATCACGACGCGCATCGGCATCGGGATCATGCGTATCGCCGTCAATTTCGATCACCAGCCCAAGTGAAGGGCAGAAAAAATCGCAGGTATAATGACAAACGACTGCTTGCCTGCGAAACTTAAAGCCTTCCAGACGAGATGCGCGCAGTTCTCGCCAGAGCAAATCTTCAAACGGCGTCGGCTCACGCCGCATCTGGCGAGCATAATTTCCAAGCCTGGGGTTAATTCTTAACGCTATCACCCACCCCCAAACCCCCTCCCTTGAAAAGGAGTGGGCTTCAAATTCCGAGCCCTCCCATGAAGGGAGAGGCTTTAGACCGTACTCAGCTCAGTTTCTCCATTACGTCGTCGGGGATGTCGTAATTGCCCCAGACTGTCTGGACGTCATCATCATCGTCCAGGGCATCGATCAGCTTGAACAGCTGGGTCGCATCCGCCTCATCGACCGTCACCTGTGTCTGCGGGCGCCAGGCCAGCTTTGCGCCTTCGGGTTCGCCGAGCACGGGCTCGAGCGCTTTGGCGACTTCGTGCAGCGCGTCCTGCGCGGTCCAGATTTCGTGGCCGTCTTCGGACGAAGAAACGTCTTCTGCTCCCGCTTCCAGCGCCGCTTCGAATATCTTTTCAGCATCGCCCGCCGACACCGGATAGTTGATCAGGCCCAGCCGATCGAATGCGTGGCTGACCGAGCCGCCCGCGCCGAGATTGCCGCCATTCTTGGAGACAGCTGTGCGAACGTTCGTCGCGGTACGGTTGCGATTGTCGGTCAGCGTTTCGATGATCAGGGAGACGCCACCAGGGCCGAAGCCCTCATACCGCACCTCTTCATAATTATCGCCGTCCGAGCCGCTCGCCTTGTTGATCGAGCGCTCGATATTGTCCTTGGGCATGCCTTCCTTGCGCGCGACGATCACCGCCGAGCGCAGGCGCGCATTCATGTTCGGATCAGGCAGGCCAGCGCGTGCGGCAACCGTGATTTCGCGGCTGAGCTTGGAAAAGAGCGCTGAACGCTTCTTATCCTGCGCGCCCTTGCGATACATGATGTTCTTGAATTTGCTATGACCGGCCATTGCCGTTCCCCGTCCCTTTTTCTTAGCCGAGCTTAACGGCTGTACCGGATACCGATACCATCAGCATCGATCCCGACTGGCCGATCACTTCATAGTCGAGATCGACCGCCACTACCGCATCGGCGCCGAGATCGCGCGCCTCCGATTCCAGTTCCTTGAAGGCTTCGCGCCGCGCATCGCGCAACGCCCCTTCATAGGCGCCTGACCGGCCGCCAACGATATCGCGCACGCTGGCGAACAGATCCTTGAAGATATTCGCGCCGACGATCACCTCGCCGGTGACGATGCCAAGATAGCCAACGATCGGCCGGCCTTCGATCGATGGTGTCGTGGTGATGATCATGGTTATGCCAGCCCCAGCGCGGTGCGGTAGGTTTCGAGCAGCGCGTCCATCTCGTCGCGCGCGTCCTTCTCCATCTTGCGCAAGCGCACGATCGACCGCATCGTCTTGGCATCGAAGCCCTGGCTCTTCGCCTCGGCGTAAACGTCGCGGATATCGTCGGCCATGCCTTTCTTTTCTTCTTCGAGGCGCTCGATACGTTCGATGAAAAGCCTCAGCTGATCGGCTGCAACATTATCCGCCATGAAAGACTCGCTCCTCAAAATGAATTAGGTGAGCGCGTTTAGGAGAGGTTGATCAGAGGCTCAAGCGCCGATGCTAGCGGCCCGGTTCGATCATCGCCGGCGGATCGCTCGCCGGAAAGCTCTCGTCCAGCGCTTCATCCAGCAACGCTTCCCGGTGGTTCTTCGCAACGCTGTCGTTCATCCGCGCGATCTGTTCGGGCGTCGCTTCCTGCTGATGCTGTTTCTTCCAGTCCGCATAGGGCATGCCGTAGATCGCGTGACGCGCCGCATCCTTGTCCAGAGCGCCGCCCGATGCCTCGCTCGCCCAGTCGGCGAGGCAATTGCGGCAGAAGCCCGCCAGCCCCATCAAATCCACATTCTGCGCGTCCGTGCGATGCTGAAGGTGCGAAACGAGCCGCCGAAATGCGGCTGCCGCGGTTTTTTCGTTAATTTCCGGCACGTTCATTGGTTAACTCCATGGTCAAACATTGGCATTAGGGTTTAAGGCGCCCCCAAACGAGGAAGGGATATTCGTGCAAAGCCTGTTCACCCCGCGCAAGCGCAAGGTTCGCATCCTCGCAACTCTTGGGCCGGCAAGCTCGACGCCGGAGATGATCGCGAAACTCTTCCTCGCCGGGGCCGATGCCTTCCGCATCAATATGAGCCATGGCGCGCACGCGGACAAGGCGCAGATGGTCGCGCACATCCGCGCACTTGAAAAGGAATATGGCCACGCATCGACCATATTGTTCGATCTGCAGGGCCCCAAGCTGCGCGTCGGCCAGTTCCAGGACGGACGGGTCGAGCTGAAGACCGGCGACAATTTCGTCCTCGATCGCGATCCGACGCCCGGTACGAACAAGCGCGTCCAGCTTCCCCACCACGAATTGTTTCTCGCGCTGGAAAAGGGCGCGCGGCTGTTGCTTGACGACGGCAAGCTCGTCCTGCGCTGTACCAGGGTCGAGGCTGAAAAAATCACCACCAAGGTCGAGATCGGTGGTCCGCTATCGAACAACAAGGGCCTGAACGTCCCCGATGTCGTCGTGCCGATGGCTGCTTTGACCGAAAAGGATCGTGCCGACCTTGCCTTTGCGCTGGAACAGGGCGCGGACTGGATCGCGCTCAGCTTCGTCCAGCGGCCGGAAGACGTGGCCGAAGCACGGCGGCTTATCGGCGGCAAGGCAGCCCTCCTGGCCAAGATCGAAAAGCCTGCGGCCGTCGAGCGGCTGGAGGAAATCGTCGAGCTTGCGGATGCCGTGATGGTGGCGCGCGGCGATCTGGGCGTAGAGCTTCCGCCCGAGCGGGTTCCGCCGATGCAGAAACACATCGTCGCGGTCGCGCGCCGTGCGGGTCGTTCCGTGGTCGTGGCGACGCAGATGCTCGAGTCGATGATCAGCTCGCCAAGCCCGACGCGGGCCGAGGTTTCCGACGTCGCTACTGCCATCTACGACGGCGCGGATGCCGTCATGCTTTCCGCGGAATCAGCGGCGGGCGCATGGCCGGAGGAGGCCGTGGCGATGATGGACAGGATCGCCCAGTCGGTCGAATCCGATCCAGGCTATCTTGCCCGCGTCCATTTCACCGAAACGCTTCCCGATCCGACGACCGCCGACGCGCTGGCGGAAGCGGCAGGCAATATCGCCCACACCGTCTCCGCAGCCGCGACGATCTGCTTCACGCTTTCGGGCTCCACCGCGCGACGCCTGGCGCGCGAGCGGCCGTCCGTGCCGTTGCTGGTCCTCACCCCAAGGCTTGCGACCGCACGGCGGCTGGGCCTGTTGTGGGGTGCTCACGCCGTCCGGACCAAGGACGTATCAAGCTTCGAAGAGATGGTGGGGAAATCGAAGCGCATGGCGCTGCGGCATGGCGTCGCCAAGGCGGGCGACAGGCTGGTGCTGATGGCAGGCGTGCCGTTCGGGACGCCGGGCTCCACCAACGTGCTGCACGTCGTCCGCCTCGTCGGGGACGAACTCAAGAACTACAAATGACGACCGCCAGCGCGCCGGGCGGCGAGAGGGCGTTGTAGCCCGTCGCTCATAGATTTACGCAAGCGTCCCGCCGCACTATATCCCCCGACCTTACACGATCGGCCGAGGTGTTTTTTCAATGCTGTCTCAGCAGACCCGATATGCATTGAAAGCGCTCATGCATCTGTCCACGAAAGAACCGGACAAACCCCACCGGATCGCTGAAATCGCCGCTGCATCCAATATCCCGCGCAAGTTTCTGGAAGCGATTCTGCTCGACCTTCGCAACACCGGCATCGTCAACAGCACGCGAGGAAAAAACGGGGGCTATGCGCTCGCCCGCGCGCCGGACCAGATTACGTTTGGAGAAGTGATACGATCGACTGACGGGCCGCTCGCCCTTCTCCATTGCGCCAGCAAAAAATTCTATCGGCGTTGTGTCGATTGCTCGGATGAGCAGGCCTGCGCGTTGCGCCGCGTGATGCTCGAAGCACGCGACCAGCTCGCCTTCGTGCTTGATAGCAAAACGCTGGCAGACGCGATACAGGATGTCGAGGCCCCATCCGACGATGCACAAGCGGTCCTTGTATGACCCTCTTGCCTGCCAAAGATCGACCTGTATCGAGCGCGCAATTGCAGGGTGGCCGGAAATAGTGGCGCGCGACATATCAAGTCTGTAGAGCGCGATCCCTGAAACGCGCAAGCCGCGAAGAAAACACTAACCGGTAACGGCATGACGAATTCGGGCCTCGAAGCCATATTTCTGTCGAACCGCGAGCGGCTGCTGCGATTTCTGGTTGCGCACGGCGCCGGAGATGCAGCCGAGGACTTGCTGCAGGAATTGTGGATCAAGATATCGTTGACGCAGACCGGGCCTGTCTCTCAGCCGCTTTCCTATCTTTATCGCGCCGCGAACAACCTGATGCTCGATCGTTATCGATCCCGGCAACAATCCGCAAAACGCGATGCTGACTGGACCGAGGCCTCAACGACAATTTCCGGTCAGTCGGACGAGCCGTCTGGCGAGCGCGTCCTCATTGCGCGTGGCCAGCTGCGGGAGGCGCAGGCCGCACTCGATGCACTGGGCGATCGCGCGGCCACCATCTTCCGGCGCTATCGCATCGATGGCACGGGCCAGCGCCAGATCGCGGATGAAATGGGCATCAGCCTCAGCACCGTCGAGAGCGATCTTCGGCGGGCCTATCGCGCCATGATTGATCTCAGAAAGTCGTTCGATGAGGCTTGAGCAAGATGACTCCGTCCTGTTTGAGGAAGCATGACGATGCCGCAGGATAGAGATATGATCGAAAGCCAGGCGCTTGACTGGGTGATACGAATGCAAGCCCCCGCATTCGACGCCTGGGAAGCGTTTGAAATCTGGCTTTCGGAAGATCCGGCGCACGCCGAAGCCTATCATGTGATTGCTACAGCGGACCAGGATATGGTCGCGTTGCTCGTCGCCGCTTCCCCGCCGCCAGCCATCGCGCCGGCAAATCCCGCACAGCCCACCTCCCGGCGGCTGTGGCTGGGCGGTGCGCTGGCGGCGTCGTTCGCGGCTATGATCGGCTATGGCGTAATCTCGACGCAATCGTCTCCCTATCAAGTCGCGACCGGGCCCGGAATGCGCAAGACGGTGACGCTGGCGGATGGTTCGAACATCGTGCTCAACGGCGCGACGCGCCTCACGCTGGATAGCAAGAATCCGCGCCATGCCGTGCTGGAGCAGGGTGAAGCCGTGTTCACCGTCGTGCATGACGACACACGCCCATTTCGTGTTGCCGTCGGCAATGCAACGCTGCTTGACGTAGGAACACGCTTCAACGTCGTTCGCAGCGGCGGAATCACGCAGATCCAGGTTGCCGAGGGTGCAGTGGTCTATAATCCCGATGCCGAGGCCGTTCGCCTCAACGCCGGCAAAAGCCTGCATGCGTCCGACGGCAGTGTGACGCTCGCGTTGGCCGACATCGCGCCTGCCGACGTCGCGACGTGGAAGGAGGGACGCTTCGTTTATGGCGGGCAACCCATGGAGCAAGTCGCGGCAGATCTGTCACGCTATATCGGGCAGCCGGTCGAGACTGAGCCGGACGTGGCCGCGCGACCATTTCATGGCGTGCTGAGTCTGGGAAATGGGCAGGATATCCGTAGCCTGGGTCCGTTGCTGAATGTGGCGGTTGCCCGTTCAGGCTCAGGATGGAAATTATCGTCCCGCAAGCCGTGAGACGCGCCGGCTTTTTCCTTGCGGCACTACCCCTGGCTCTACTGCTGGCGTCCGCGGCGAACGCAGCAGACAAGGTAGACATCAATCTGCCCGGTGGCAGCCTTGGCGAAGCAGTTGCCGCGCTCGGGAAACAAGCCGGCGTCAGTATCAGCGTCGAAGACGGAACGCTCTGGAATCGCAGGGTTCCAGCCGTTCAGGGGCGGATGACCGCAGGCCAGGCATTGCGCCGTCTGCTGCAGGGAAGCGAAACCCGCGCCGTGGCGTTGACGGAACGCTCCTGGCGGATCGTGAGCAAAGCCAGCGCGCCCCGCCGACGGCCCATCATCATACGCAATACACCGCCGCCTGCGGGTAACGAAGCTGGAATCATCGTCGTGACCGCCAGCAAGCGAGATACGCGCCTGGATGATTTCGCTGGCTCCGTGAACATCCTTGACGGCGCCGACCTCGCGTTCGGTGGCGAGCGTGGCATGGAATCCATTCTCGCCCGCCTGGCCAGTCTCTCCTCGACCCATCTGGGCGCGGGACGGAACAAGCTCTTCATCCGGGGCATCGCCGATTCCAGCTTCACCGGCCCGACCCAGGCGACGGTCGGCCAGTATCTCGGCGACATGCGCCTGACCTATAACGCGCCCGATCCCGATCTGCGGCTGTACGATATCCGTTCCGTGGAGGTACTCGAAGGACCGCAGGGAACGCTCTATGGCGCCGGATCGCTGGGCGGCATCATTCGCATCGTTCCCAATGCGCCCGACATGGGTGTTACGGCCGCCGCCCTTTCCGGGGGTGCTTCGATCACGAAACATGGCGACCCCGGCGGCGACATCGGGGGTGTCTTCAATCTGCCGCTCATTGGCGATCAGGCCACGTTGCGTGTGGTGGGATATGGTATCAGCGAAGGCGGATATATCGACGACGTCATTCGCAAGAAGAATGATATCAACCGAACCAATATTGCAGGCGGGCGCGGCACGGTGCGCATCACGCCCGGCGATAACTGGACGATCGACCTGACCGCCATCTATCAGCACAATCATGGCGATGACAGCCAGTATGCCGATCGGGACCAGCCGCCGTTGACACGTGCGAGCCCGACGGACGGTGGTTTCAATGCGGATTACCGGCTCGGCGAGGTAGTGATAGGCAAGACGTGGGACGGGCTGTCCTTTCTGTCCACCACGGGTTTTGTCCGCCAGCATTTGTCCGAGCGGTACGACGCCACACCGGAAGGCGGCGATATCAGCCTGTTCCGCCAGAAAAATCACACCCGCATGTTTGCGACTGAAAATCGCTTGTGGCGGCCAACCCGGAATGGGATCGGCTGGTTGTTCGGCGCGAGCTATACGCGCAATACGACCCAGCTCGGGCGGTCACTCGGTCCTGTGGATTCGCCCAGCCCGATCACGGGGGTCAGCAACCGCATCGACGAGATCACCGCATATGGCGAGCTGAGCATAGAACCGTTACCGGGCCTGACCTTCACCGGCGGCGCGCGCTACACCCACACCAAGCTCGCTGGTTCCGGCGAGGATGTCTCACCGCTTATTGCCGCTGCCCGCGCTGGCATCACCGCCGATCGCACGGAGGAAACCCTGCTTCCCTCGGCCTCCGTGTCTGCACAGCTATTCCCCTCGACCTTGCTGTACGCGCGATATCAACAGGGCTTCCGTCCCGGCGGGCTGGCAGTCGAAAGCGAGTTCGTGCGCCGTTTCCGCAACGATCGCGTCGACATGATGGAGATCGGCCTGCGGCATGGACGGCGGCGGCGGGACCGCTTCGATTTCGCGGCCAGCCTGTCCTACACACGTTGGGATCACATCCAGGCTGATTTCATAGACGGCTATGGCCTGCCCAGCACGGATAACATCGGTGACGGACGAATCTATTCGGCCAGCGCCGCGATCGGCTGGCGTCCGGTATCAGGCCTCGGCCTCGATGCGTCAGTGACTTACAATGACAGCCGCGTGACGGACCCGACGCCGCTCTATCTGATGGCCCTTGCGCGCAGCCCCACGGTCCGTATTCCCAACGTCGCGCGCTTCACGGGCCGCGCCGGCGCCAACTATCGCGCGCCGCTGTCTCACGACCTCGATCTGCGGGTGGATGGCTGGGTCCGTTATGTCGGCGCATCGCGTCTCGGCATCGGACCGGTGCTGGGGGAAAATCAGGGCGATTATGTCGATTCCGCATTCACCGTCCGGGTCGGTCGGCCTGCTTTCGGCGTAACGCTCGGCGTGACCAATCTTACCGATGAAATCGGAAATCGTTTCTCCCTTGGAACGCCCTTTGCAGCAGGTTCCGGAGATCAGATCACCCCGCTGCGCCCGCGCACGATCCGCATCGGCATCGACACGTCTTTCTGACGTCAGCTCAGGAAAAATCAAAAAAGCTCAAGGCGAAAGTCCCGCGACACCGTCCTGATGACAACGGGAGAGCCAACCGCCGCAACGGCGATGTCCTCCTGGTCCAGGAAGGGATCGTATTGCCAATGCGCCATTTGTCTGCCTCTACCTGCTTCGCGTCCATCGCCATCGCCACGATCGCCGGATCGGCGCGCGCCGAAACCCTGATCGAAACCAAGCGCGAGACGACTGCGCAGACCTCGACCATCAAATCGGGCGCAGCGGACGACATCCGGATCACCTCGGCCGGATCAGTGGTCGTCGCGTCAGGCGTCGGCGTGCTGCTCGACAGCGTGAACAAGGTTACCAACGAGGGCACGGTCCAGATCACCAACGCCGATAATGCCGTGGGCATCCAGGCCATCGCGGGCGGCAGCGGTACGATCACCAACAGCGGCAAGATCATCGTCGACGAAACCTTTGCCGCCACCGATGCCGACAAGGACGGCGATCTGGATGGGCCATTCGCCACGGGCACTGGACGCTACGGTATCAGGACCGCGGGCGCCTTCACGGGGGATGTCGTCAACAGCGGAACGATCACGATCGAGGGTAAGGATTCGGCCGGAATCGCGCTTGGCGGTCCCCTCACCGGAAAATTCACGACGAGCGGCAGCATCCAGGTGACGGGCGATCGATCGGTTGGCGTCCGCACGGGCGACATCACCGGGCCAGTGCGGATCGCCGGTTCGATCAGCGCACAGGGCTTGAACGCGTCGGCCGCCTCGATCGAAGGCAACATCACCGGCGCGCTCGTCGTCCAGGGAACGTTGACGGCGACTGGCTACCGGACCGTTACCCCGCCCACTGACACATCCAAGCTGGACGCGGACGACCTTTTGCAGGGCGGCCCCGCGCTTAACATTGCGGGCAATGTTTCCGGCGGCATCATTCTGGCCGTTCCGCCTAAGGACAGCAGCAGCAGCGACAATGACGAGGACAAGGACGGGATCGAGGACAGCAAGGAGGGCTCCGCCTCCGTCACCTCCTATGGTTCCGCGGCGGCAGTCCAGATCGGCTCCGCCACCCAGGCGATAGCGGTTGGCCCCGTTGCAGGTACAGCCAACGGCCATGGCCTCATCATCGATGGCGCGGTCGTTGGCGCGGGCACCTATGCCGGCATCGGCGGCAATGGCGTGGTGATCGGCGGCCTTGGCCAGAACGTGACGATAGCGGGCGGGATTACCGTCGGCGGCAGCGTGCAGGCTACCTCCAGCGGCGCCAGCGCAACTGCAATCCGCATCGATAGCGGAGCAACCGTTCCGGAAATCCGCATCTCTGGCACCGTTGCCGCGTCGGGCGGGGGTACGACAACATCCAAGTCTACCGCGGTCGCCATTGAAGCGGGCAGCCAGGTCGGCGTCATCCGCAACAGCGGGCAGATCAAGGCGACAGCCTCAGGCGTCGACGGATCGGCAACGGCCATCGTCGATCGATCCGGCAATGTCGCCACGATCGAAAACAGCGGGGCGATCGCCGCCAGCGGCGCTGCCGCGAATTCGACGCGCAACATCGCGATCGATCTGTCCGCCAACACGAGCGGCGCCACGATCAGCCAGACCGTTGTTGCCACGGGCACAGCGCCATCCATCAGCGGAGATATCCTGCTTGGCTCCGGCAACGACGTGCTGGATGTCGCGGACGGCAGTATCACCGGCACGAGCAGCCTCGGCGCGGGATCGAACCGCCTGTCACTGTCCGGAGATGCAACCTTTACCGGCACGTCCCAATTCGGCGCTGGCGACGACACCGTCACCCTCGGCGGAACCAGCACCTTTACGGGGATGGCTGATTTCGGCGGCGGCAACGACAGCCTCACGATCGGCGGCACTTCGAAATTCGTTGGCAGTTTTGCCAACAGCCAGGGCCTCGCCGTGGCAGTCAACGGCGGCATGCTCGATCTCGGCAAGGGCACCGTTGCATTGCGTTCACTGGCCGTCAGCGGGGCAGGCACCCTCGGCGTCACCATCGACACCGCGACCCACACAAACACGCTTTATCAGATCAGCGGTGCCGCAACCTTCGGCGAAGGCTCCAAGGTGCTTGTCAAGCTCAGCGATGTTGCCAATGCAGAAGGGCGCTATGTTTTCCTGAAGGCGGATTCGATCGGCGGCACTGCAAATCTCGGCGCCAACGACACCGTCCTGCCATTTCTCTTCAAGAGCGGCATTGTCGCGACCACGCCCACCGAACTGGCGATCGACATTACTCGCAAGAACGCGACCGAGCTTGGGCTGAACCGTTCACAGGCCTCAGCTTACGAAGCCGTGTACAAAGCCCTCGGCAAGGATGCCAAGGTGGCTGGCGTGTTCCTGAACACGGTCAACGGCGAGGATTTCCGCCGACAGCTACGCCAGATGTTGCCGGACCATGCCGGCGGCACATTCGAGACAGTGACGATGGGCTCGCGTGCCACTGCCAGCTTCCTTGCCGATCCCAACGCACCGTTCGCGGATCAGGGAGGCTGGGGCTACTGGATTCAGCAGGTAGGCTGGGGCACGTCCAAGAGCCTGGGCGACACCGGCTCCTATGACATTTCGGGATGGGGAATCGCGACCGGCGGCGAAATCAAGTCGAAGATCGGCAGCTTCGGCCTGTCGCTGGCCTATCTGAGCGGAAAGGACTCCGATGGCGGCACCGACAACCGCGTGACCGCAGGCCAGTATGAACTCGGCGCCTACTGGCATGGCAACTGGGGCGCGTTTTCGGCGAATGCCCGCGCGTCGATCGCCCACATCGATTTCGAGGGCAAACGCAAGTTCGAAGGCCTTGCCGGCACCGAAACCGTTACGCGCACCGCGCGGGGCGATTGGAACGGCCGGCTGGTCTCCGCTTCGGCTGGCGCATCCTATGAACTGTATTTCGGCGCCGTCAGCCTGCGTCCCAAGGCGGCGGTCGATTATTATCGTCTCCGCGAAAAGGGCTATAGCGAAACGAGTGGCGGCGACGCGTTCGACCTGATTGTTGACGGCAAGACGAGCGATGAGCTGGCCGTTTCCGGCACAGTCGCCGCGGGCATCGATTTCGGCGGTCGCGACGAGGATAGCGGCTGGTTCCGTATCGAAGCCGAAGGTGGACGGCGGCAGCTGGTGGGCGGTTCGCTGGGCTCCACCACGGCCCGGTTCGCCGGCGGCGACAGCTTTACGCTGGTGCCCGAAGATCGCACCAGCGGATGGGTCGGCAAACTCCGCGCCGTCGGCGGCGGCAATAGCTTCCAGATCGGGGGCGAGGCAGGCGCCGAGCAACAGCAGGGTCGCGCCGCCATCTCCCTGCGCGCAAGCGTGATCGTGGGTCTCTGAACGCATCGCCCGCAAGACCGATGTCGATTCCATACAATACAGGCCCTTCCCAATGGTCTCATTTTGAGACAAATTTGGGAGGAGCTTGTGGCTTATCGCTTGATCCCGGCAGCGCGTTTACGCGTGCCTTTTTCGCTTGCCGGCCTGGCCGGCATCATCGCTGTCGGGTTGGGTAGCAGTGCATCCCACGCGGAAGTCCTCCTCAACTTCGATGGCATTCCAAACGGCCAGATATCTGCGCAATATGCCGCGCAAGGCGCGTCGTTCAACTATCCCACGGTGCGCGACTATGTGTCGATGGGGGGCTTTGCGCATTCAGGTACGCAGGCCGCAGAACTGTGCTTCGCGGCGGAGTTCTGCAAGGGCCAGCTGAACGTGAAGTTCACGACCGGGCAGATGCGGGTGAAGATCTTCGTCGGCTTCACTTCGCCATTGGCCGCTGCCAGCCCCGTCATGCTGCGGGCGCTTGATCAGAATGGCAATCTGGTTGGACAAGCAACCGCCACGCTGGGGCCCAGTGCTAGCGCGGTTCCGATACAGGTGCCGTTGGAGATCGTCTCCTCGAGCGCCAACATCCGCGAAATCCAAGCGGGATTCGCCGATCCGAACGCCTTCAACAATGGCCTAGCGTTCGACGATCTTTCGTTCGACACCGCCGGGCCCGCTCCAACATGTGCCGCCGCGCAGGATCCAGTGGTCACGCTTACCAATCCCGCCCCAGGCAGCGTAACCCAGAGCAACACCTTCCTTCTCGGCGGCAAGATCGGCACGACAGCATCGCTCAATCGCGCGCTGCTGATCGTTACCGGACCGGGCGGCGCGACCAAGACGAGCGACCTGCTTGGCACGCTCATTCAGCCGCAGCCACGAACATCCCCTCCCTCGATCCCGTTCGGCGTGACCAATATGAACGAGGCACTGTTTCCGGGTGCCAACAGCGTCACGATCCTGGCGCGCAACTGCCATGGCGAGGGGGCGAGCAGCTCCACGGTGACCTATAATCCCGTGGCCAGCGGCACGCACATCAAGCTGCTGCATATGGAGATCACCCAGGCGACGCAGGATCCGCTCAACGGTGTCCCGCTGGTCGCCAACAAGCCTACCGCAGTACGGCTCTACTTCACGACCGTCGGCAGCGGCGCACCGGTGAATTTCGTGCGCGGCTATATCTCCGGCTACAAGCAGGGTGGCAACACGCCCTTCCTGGCAACGTCGATCAACGCCACCACCGTCGGAAACGGCACTGACCTGGGATCGCGCAGGCGCGATCTGACGCAAAGTCTCAACTTCGTCCTGTCACCCGATTTCTACGCACCCGGACAGCTGCATTTCCGCGTGGCCCAGCTGTTCACGGAAGGGCCGGGCAGCGTATCGCTGATCTGCGACAATTGCGCGAACTGGACGGCCGACTTTCCGGTCATGCCGAAGCTCAATCTGATTATTCAGCCCTATTTCTATGCGTTCGGCAATCGCACCGCGCGGACGGACACCAGTCTTACCGATGGGTTGCGTTGGCTGAACAACGTCTATCCCCTGAGCGGCGAATATCCTGACGATCAGGTCGATACGGCGGTTCTCGCTGACGCGGGCATGACCATACGGGTGCTCCCGGTGCGAACCTTCAGCCTGAGATTACCCCAATTGAACGGTGCGATGCTGCAAGACCTTCAGGAGATATTGGACGACCTGAAGTCACAAGTCGTCAACCCTGCGCCGCGCGACGCGCTAATCCTCGGCATCGGGCCCAGCGGCAGCGGCGGTGTCGCCAATTTCAACAGCAGCATCGCCTATGGCGATTCCCGTGCTGAGGAAGATCCGGTGCAGGATAACGACCCCGAAAAATATGGTGCGATATGGGCGCAGGAAATCGGACACAGCTTCGGGCTTCAGCACGTCAGCACCGACCATAACGAAATGCCGCCTTCGGATTCCGACTTTCCCAACGCGCACGGCGGCATAGGCCAGCCCGGCCTCGCCCTGATCACCGATCAGTGGAAGGGCGCTCCTTATCTGATCGATCCGGGCAATCCCGTCACCGGCGGGAAACATGCGCATGACTTCATGTCGTATGGCAGCGTCAACGGGGGCAGCGATCACACCGACAGCTGGGTCTCCCCTTATGTCTACACCAAGCTGAAAAAGGCAATTAGCGACCGGATCGATACGTCCGCGCGCTTCTCCCCGCAGCCTCCACAGATGAAGCTGGCGGCATCCGGCAGGATCGACGCGCAAGGCAATGTCATACTCTCGCCTTTCCGCCTGCTCACGACAGGCTATACCAAGAGCAGCGGCGAAACGGGCAGCATGCACCTCGATCTTGAAGATGGCGGCGGAGCCATCCTGTCCTCCTTCCGTTTCGAGCCGACGAGCATTGTGGATTCGCGCGAAATGCTGTTCGGCGAATTCATTCCCTGGAAACCCGGCACGACAAAGATCGTCGTCAGGAAGGGCGACGCGGTAGTCGCGAGCCGCCTCGTGAGCGCACATGCTCCGACTGTCCAGATCACAAGCCCGCGCACGGTGGATGCACTCGGGCGCAAGGTTCGGGTCAGCTGGCAGGCGGCCGATGCGGACAATGATCCGCTGACCTTCACAATTCTCTACAACAGTGGGCTCGATCAGACGTGGCTGCCGCTCGCGACAGTCTCGTCTGCGCAAACCGCGGAGATCGATACGACGATGCTCGCGGGATCACCACGCGCCAGCATCCGGGTACGCGCCAGCGATGGGGTAAACACGACGGAAGCGGATGTCAGCGGCCTCAATCTGCCGGTCAATCCGCCGAGTGTCAGCATCAGACCGGTGGCTGGCGGACGGGCCGTTGATCGCGATCAGCTCGTGCTGAGCGGTTCGGCGCTCGATCCCATGGACGGCATCATGCGCGGCGCAGCACTCAGCTGGCGTTCGAACCGCGACGGATTGCTGGGCAAGGGCCGCAATCTCAAAATCTCCACCCTTTCGCGTGGCCGGCATATCATCACGCTGACCGCCACGAACAGTACCGGCAAATCCGCTGTTGCGCGCACCACCATCCTCATCCGTTGATAAGGAAAGGGCCGGCATTGCCGCCGGCCCTTCCAGATATCCGCAGTTTGCGAGGACTGATCCGTTCATCCTGAGAGCGATTCAATCTCAACAACTAACGCTCCCTATCAGCCGCCGCCAAACTTGTAGGACAGGCGGAAGCCATACATCCGCGGCGGCGCGAGGCTTTCCGTGATGTAGCCCGGTGACGAACCCGAAGCGTTGGGGTTCGAGAAATAGGTCTTGTCGGTAAGGTTCTGACCGAAGATCTGGCCGTCGATACCCGTGCCGCCGATGTTGGCGAGCGCGATATAGGCGTTCCAGATGCCGTAGGATTTGAACGGTGCCAGGCCGACCTTGTAACTGTCCGACCAGTAATAATTGACGTCGAAGCTCAGGTCACCGTCAAGTACGGGCTGCTGCACCGTGTAGTTGGCACCCAGGTTGAAGGTCTTAGTCGGCGCGCGATCGAACTTCGAATTCGCGGACAGGAAAGGCGCCAGAGCGGCAGGCGCCTGCAAGTCGATCTTTCCATGGAACAGCGCGAGGCCGTAGGTTAGCTGCAAACCTTGGAACGGCATGACGAAGCCATCAAGATCGATACCGCGCGTCTTGGCTGAACCAGCATTGATGATCAAAGCAGAGCTGGTTGGATCAGTCAAAGACTCTCCGTCGCCATCGGCCCCCGGCGGAAGACCGGCCGCCTGCTGCTGCAAACCCTTGAACTTGGAGATATAGCCAGAAATATTGGTGCGGCCACGGATCGAGCCAACGGTCCAGTCGGCCTTCATACCAATCTCGGCATCAGTGACGGTCTGTGGCCCAAAGGTCTGGAACGGCGTGAAAGTCCCGCCCAGATTTGGCGTATTGATGCCGCCGGCGCGATAACCACGGCGTGCGACGGCGTAGAAGAACACCTTGCTCGTGGCCTGATAGTCCAGACCAGCCGACCAAGTGAACTTCTTGAACTTGCCCTTGGTCACTGCGGCGTCAGGGATTTCCTTGCAGCCATCATAGTCTGCTGAAGGATCCGTAGGTGCGAGCAAATTGGCGCTGCACGACTCGATATCGTCCCACGTGTAGCGCCCGGACACATTGAGCTTGAGCCCTTCCACCGCCGAGCCCAAGTCCTGCGAAAGGCTGAGGAAGATCGCCTTGCTCTCTTCTTTCAGCGATGCTTCGGAAACTTGCCGAAGGAAGGGAGAAACGAGGTCCAAGAAGGGATTTGCTGCAACATCCGCTGCCGATGGCTGGAACAGGTCATAAGAAATCGAGTTCGGACCCTTCGGCTTGTTCTTCAGATAGAAGCCCCCGGCCAGCCAGTTCAATGAGCCGCCGAACAGCGAGCCGCTGACCTGGAGTTCGTCGGTGATCTGGTCGTCGGATCGCAAAACCCGGTAGGCATCGACGATGACCTGCTCGGTTCCATCCGTATCGCTGGCTTCGTGAATGCGATTCTTACGGAAGCCGAAGATGTTCTTCACCGTGACACCACCAAGATCAATCGTCGTGGTATTGGTGAGACCCTGCACTGTCGCATGGGTGAACGGTGCCAGACTGTTATAGTATCTCTTGTATTTTACAGCCTTGGCGCGGGCGATCGCAAGATCGGGATCGCAGGATACGGATGTGCCGCAATCGAACAACGCATTGGTGCCGCCGACATCGCCGTAAATGGCACTTCCGACAAAATGGAATGCAGCAAATTCGCCGTTGGGTCCGGTCCCGTTGGCATAGGCCATCGGGATCGAAATGGAATGAATATTCGCCTTCGAATAATCATAGACGGTGACGCTTTTCACGCCATCGATTGGCTCTACGAGCAAGGATGCGCGAAAGTTTTTGTAGTTTACGTCCTGCGCATCGGGAAGGTAGCTGAAGCCGCCCTTGACGTAGCCATCACGCTTGCGGATCTGGCCTGCAACGCGAAGTGCGATACGATCATCGACGATCGGCGCGTTGATGGCCGCTTCGAACTCATGCCAGCCATAATTGCCGAACAGCGCCTGACCATAGCCGCCGAATTCATAGGTTGGCTGTTTGGTATTCACCAGGATTGCACCACCCGTCGTGTTGCGACCGAACAGCGTGCCCTGCGGACCTTTCAGCACCTGGATATTGGCGACGTCATAGGTCGGGATGACGGCGCCCCAGCTGGGCAGCGACACGTCGTTGACATAGGACTGTACGGACGGTGCGATCGGGCCGATCACGTCACGGCCCTGGCCGCGGATCGTCAGCGTCGTATTGAAGTCGGAACCCGATCCGTTGAACACCACGCCCGGCGTCAGCCGCTGCAAATCTACGGTCGAACGGATGTTCTGGCTGGCCAGCGTTGCGGCGGTGAATGCTTGCACCGAAACAGGAACGCGCTGGATGCTCTCCTCACGGCGGCGGGCGGTGACGACGATGTCGCCAGGATTAACTTCGGTTTCCGTGGCCTGGGAAGGATCAGCAGCCGCAGGTTGCTGGGCGAAAGCGGGCGCGGCGGACACGATTGTCGCCAGCGAACAGCCCAGCAGCCACGCATTTTTCAATTCGGTTTTCAAGAGACGTCTCCCGTCTATACATATGGTGTTGATCGGCATAGGTGAGCCGGGATCGAGCGCCTCGGCGCTCGAAATCCGCATGAAATGCCGGCGTTATTAGGTGATTGGCCTGCCCATCATCTTCCCTGACGCATAACCCTAGATTCTTTTTTGTTGGGCGCGGTGTTGGTTAGAACGACAGTCAAACTGCCGTTCATATGGGGTGCCATTATGCATATTCTTGTAGGGGTCAAGCTGGAATGACTTGATGAGAGATAGTTAGGGCGAGGCGGTTTCGCTTAATCTCCATATGTGGCCAGCGAGCCACACTATTTCGAACGCGCCATCGCGACTCCGCCTCCATCAGGACTCTGGTCTCGGTCGATACACCAAGAAGACGGGCGCTCCGCCGACAGCGGTGTACCTCAAGGGCTCTATTCGGCTCACGCCGCGAGCGGGAATCTCAGCAGCCGGTCGCTGAGTGCGACGAGGGCCTGCGCGCCTGGGCCGATCACGCGTCTGATTTCCGCATGGCCGGCGTCGAGGCCGCCGGTCAGCGCGCCGAAGGCGGGGAGGATGAGTTTGGTGGCGCTGGCGACGAAGCAGCGGCGGGCAACGTTCTGCCCACGCAGGCGGATGCGCAGCTTGGGATGGAAGTGGCCGGACAGTTCGGGGCGGGGATCAGCGGGATCGGCCTCGTGCCGCATCAGTATCCCGTCGACCAGCGCTTCTTCCTGCACGATGCCGCCCGCGTCTGTTACCAATGCCGCGTCATGATTGCCGGTGATCCAGCGCCAGTCGAGCCTGGTCGTGAGGCTGCTGAGCAAGGCGCGCGCGCTGGACGAGATCCGCTCCGGCCCGGCGGAATCATGAAAGCTGTCACCGAGGCACCATAGCTCCCGCGCGTCCGTGGCGGCGGCGAGCGCGGCCAGATCGGACAGGGTGGCGAGACTGTCATAAGGCGGCAGCATCTGGCCGAAGCGAGCGAACCAGCTCGCCTTTTCGAAATGCAGATCGGCGACGATCAGCGCGCGGCGCGCGGGCCAAAACAGGGCGCCCTGCGGCAACGCGACGAAGTTTTGACCAGCGAACGAAAGGGGAACCATGGCTTGCTATAGGGGCAATTGGGGCGGGGCTGCAATGTTATAGATGTGACCTAGAGATACTGCCCCACCAACCCCTCCCCTGGAATGGAAGGGGCTTTATGGAAAGCTCAGCTGCGCTTTTGCGGCGGGGGGTTTTCGGCACTCTGGATGGCGGTGTCCCGCAGGGCGCCGCCCGGCAACAGGAAGCGCACCTTGCGGTTGGCGAAGTCGACCGAGACGCGGTTGAACCCGCGCAGCGCATCCATGCCCAGCAGGATTGCGGGACGGTTGCCCAGCTGAAGCTGGCGAAAGATGTGCGCGTCGGCGATCGTGATCGACATGTCGCGCAACTCAATGCCCCCGATACGCACCTTGTGCAGCAAGGCGGCCTGCCCCTGCACCTTGCCGCCGGTGACGCTGATCAGCTCGATCGGGCCGGAGGCATTCTTGCGCTTGCGGATCAGCCGCGCGTGAAGGGCGGGATTGCCGACGCTCAGCTGCGCGCCGGTATCGAGAATGACGAAGATCTTCTGACCATCCGCCTCGGCGTCCGCCAACACGAGCCGCCCAAACCGGCTGCGTGCGCGCACCACGATATCATCGCCGCTCTGCCCGCTGTCCCGTTCGGCAGCAGGCATCACCGTCATCTGGCCCTTCCGGAAATCAAGGATGACACGCTGATCCTGCAGCGTATCGATGCCCAATATGCCGACCGCGCCCATGTTTGCGCGGCCAAGCGCGGGCGCGCGAATGTTCTGGATCGTGGCGTTGCTGACGGTCAGCTGCGGGATCAGCACCATGGGCACGATCCCGACTTCGCTCAGGCTGTGGAGCGTGGCGCTGGCGCTGGGCGCGAGACGGAGCGCGCCCGCCAGCTCGGTCGAGATCACAGTGCGCTCAGCGCCGGTGTCGATCACGAAGGGAAACGGACCACGGCCACCGATCTTCACGCCTACCGTCATGCGATCGGCGCCGTCCGTCCGGGTGACCAGCGCCTGGCTTTGCTCGGGAGACAGGGGTGGCAATGCAGTTTCGGGAGGGAGCGCCGCAGAAATCAGGAGGCTCGCGCCAGCAGAAAGCGTTATCAGTTTGAGTCGCCGCAACATTTTGCGATCCTCCCAATCGCTGAAACTACGCCTCGGCGGGGTGGACAACAAGCGGGATCGATCAGAGGCCTTCCAGTGCCGCGCGGACACCCGCTTCCGCGACCTGAACGTCGGTTTCCACCGTGTCGCCGCTGGCCGCGATCCTCAACGCCTTGCCGAGTTTGCTCGCCTCGCGCTCCGCGGCATCGATCGCGATCCGCGCGCCGGTAGCGCTTAAGCTGGTGCTCGATATGATGTTCGCCTGCGGCATGTGGATCTCCCTTCCGTCACACCGTACAGGATAGTGTGTCCGCACGACCCGCCCACCGGCAGGGATCAATCCTCGCGCATCGCCTGCTCAGCCAGTGCTTCGGCTTCGATCAGCAGGGCGTCGTCGACCGTCCCCTGCGCAACATGCTCGCGGCCGATCAGGACCAGCACCGGCACGGCCATCGGCGAGACGCGAGGCAGATCGACATGCAGCATCGTCCCCTGCGCCCGATCGATCAGGTCGCCGAGCCGGCCCACATCCGTCATCCGCATCCGCGCGTCCGCCCATGCCGCCTGGATCAACAGGTGGTCTGGCTCGTAACGGCGCAGCACATCATAGATCAGATCGGTGGAAAAAGTGACCTGGCGCCCGGTCTTGCGCTTCCCCGGATGCTGGCGCTCGATGAGGCCGCCGATAACCGCGACCTCGCGGAAGGCGCGGCGCAGAAGGGCAGAGGTCTGCACCCACTCGACAAATTCCTCTTCCAATATGTCGGGTGAAAACAGCGTGGCCGGATCGGCGACCGGTTTCAGGCTGTAGGTCGCCAAGGAATAGTCATTGGCAACGAAGCCGATCGGCTGGAGCCCGGCGCTTTCCATCCGGCGGGTAAGCAGGAAGCCGAGCGACTGGTGCGCGTTCCAGCCTTCGAAACTGTAGACGACCATGTAGTGCCGATGTTCATGTGGGAAGGTCTCGATCAAAAGTTGCCCAGGCGCTGGCAGGCGGGATCTGCGCTGCTGAACCTCAAGCCATTCGCGCACATCATCCGGGAAGCGTTGCCACTCGGCGGGCGCGGCGATGAAGCCCCGGACGCGATCGGCCAGATTGGTCGTGAGCGGGATTCGCGCGCCCATGTAACTGGGAATACGTGCAGGCTTTGCAGTGGCGCGCACGATCAGATCGGTGCCATCTATCCGCTCAACCTCAAGCCCCATTCCCGCGAACATGAAACTGTCGCCCGGTGACAATGCCGCAGCAAAGCCTTCCTCGACTTTGCCAAGCTTGCGGCCATTGCGGAAACGCACGTCGAGCATCGCGGCTTCGACAATGATGCCGGCGTTCAATCTATGCTGCGCAGCAAAGCTCTGATGCGTCAGACGCCAGCGTCCTTCACCATCCGGCATCAGCCTGCGAAAGCGGTCATAGGCCGCGAGCGCGTAACCGCCGGTCGAAATGAAGTTGAGAACCCGTTCAAATGTCTCGCGATCAAGATCGGCATAGGGAATCGCCTGCCGGATCTCTTCGAGCAGCTCCGCCGCATCGAATGGGCCGGCACACGCGCATGCGACGATATGCTGCGAAAGCACGTCCAGCGCGCCTGGACGAAAAACATCGGGATCGAGCTCCCCCTGATGGATGGCGTCCAGCGCGGCCTGCGCCTCCAGATACTCAAAGCGGTTGCCCGGCACGAGCACGGCCTCCGACGGCGTATCGAGCCGATGATTGGATCGGCCGATTCGCTGCAGCATGCGCGATGATCCCTTGGGCGCGCCCATCTGGATCACGAGATCGACATCACCCCAATCGACACCGAGATCGAGGCTGGCGGTGGCGACCAGCGCCCGCAGTTTGCCAACCGCCATCGCCTGCTCGGTCTTGCGCCGTGCTTCCAGCGACAGCGAGCCATGATGGATGGCAATCGGCAATTTCATGACGTTGGCACGCCAAAGTTCCTGAAAAATCAGTTCGGCCAGAGCGCGCGTATTGCAGAATACGATCGTAGTCTGATGGGTTTCGATTTCGGCCATCACCTGCGGGATCGCGTAGGTGCCGGCGTGACCCGACCACGGCACCCGCCCTTCCGGCAGCAGGATGGTGACGTCCGGATCGGCACCGGGATCCCCGGTCACCAGTGCAACCTCTCCATCCCGGCCAGCCGGGGCCAGCCAGCGACGATAGGCGCCTGCATCAGCCACCGTCGCGGACAGGGCCACGCGTCGCATTCCGGGCGCGAAACCCTGCAATCTTGCCATGCACAGGCTGAGCAGGTCGCCACGTTTCGTCGTGGCAAAGGCGTGAACCTCGTCCACGATCGCCGTCCGCAACCGCGCAAACATCTGCTGCGCCTCCGGATAGCTGAGCAGCAGGCTTAGCGACTCAGGCGTGGTGAGCAGGATGTGGGGTGGGCGCACACGCTGGCGGGCCTTGCGATCCGACGGCGTGTCGCCAGTACGGGTCTCCACGCGGATATCGAGGCCCATCTCCGCGATCGGATCGACGAGGTTGCGTTGCACGTCCACAGCCAGCGCCTTCAAGGGCGACACGTAGAGACTATGAAGCCCGTCCACCGGGTTTTCGATGAGATCCGCTAGGATCGGCAGGAACCCGGCGAGCGTCTTCCCGGCGCCCGTCGACGCGACAAGCAGCGCATCCTGCCCCGCATGCGCCGCGTCGAGCATGGCGAGCTGGTGATGGCGCGGCTGCCAGCCGCGGTCGGCGAACCAATCAGTGATGACGGCGGGAAGGTTGGTCATGGCTGGCACGGGAGCGATCCTGCCCTGTGCTTGGTTCCACCGCCAGCGCGATCGGCCGCGACGAGCGCCGAAGCTAGCTGACGGCCTTGCCTGCTTTCAAGAGAAGGTCACGCGCCGCATTGATTTCGGCAGCCAGCCCCTCGGACCCCCCCGCGTCCGGGTGGACCTTCGCCACGAGACGGCGGTGGGCGGCGAGAATTTCGTCGCGGTCCGCGCCGGTCGGAACGCCCAACAGCTTGCGCGCACGATCAACGTCCACGGTACCGCGCATTTTTGGGGCAAGCCAGCGCCAGAGCAGAAAGGCTATCCCGGCGATCAGTAATATGCGTATCATCCGGCCATCGCCAATTGCGGGGCGGGAAGGGCAAGGCCGGACACCATTTCACGCAACTCCTGTCGCGCGGCGATGTGCCCGATGCCGACCTCACCAAGATGCTCGATGTCGAGCAGCGTCAGGCCCTTGGGGAAAAGCTCCCGGTAGATCACGCGTTCGCTGAGCCCCGGGATGACGCGAAAACCTACCCGCTTCGACAGTTCGTTGAGCGCGCCGGCGACGCGCCGCATGTTGCGCGCCTCGACATGCTGCAGACGATTGCGCAGCACGACCCAGTCGACCGTGCCGCCATCATGCCGGGCGCGGGTCTTGCGCGCCTCCCAGATCAGTTCCGCGTAGAAGCTCGGCTTGCGGATCGTATATTTTTCAGGGTCGACCTGGCCGATTAGATCGAGATCGACGAAGCTGTCGTTGATGGGCGTGACGAGGGTATCCGAGCGGACGATGGACGCTCGCGCCAGAGGATCATCACGCCCCGGCGTGTCGATGATGAGAAAATCGACCTCATTGGCCAGCGTATCGATCCGATTTTCGACATCGGCAGGATCGATGGAATCGATCGTCTCGTAGCGGGGCGTGACCAGCCGCGTCTGGAGACGACGCTCGGTCTCGATTCGATTCTCGAAATAGCGGGCGAGCGTCCGCTGCCGCGCATCGAGATCGATCGCAGCCACACTTCGGCCAGCCGTAGCCAAAGCGACGGCCGTGTGGACCGCTGTGGTGGACTTCCCCGAGCCGCCCTTTTCGTTCGCGAATACGATCAGATGCGCCATGGCTGAAGCATATCCCCCCTCTTGATTATGCCGGAAGCGATCTTCAGAAGAACGCCTCCATGACTTATCGGAGGGCAGACGCCCGTGCAAATCATTCGTGAGCTTGACACCCTCCGTACCGTAATCGCGGACTGGCGCAGTGCGGGAGAACGCATCGCGCTGGTACCGACGATGGGAGCGCTTCATGTCGGGCATATAGCGCTCGTTGCTGCTGCACGTCAGCGCGCGGAACGAACGGTCACCTCCATTTTCGTGAACCCGACGCAGTTCGGTCCCAACGAGGATCTCGCCCGTTATCCACGCCGGGAAGCGGCGGACGCCGCCATGTTGGAAGCCGCTGGATGCGACCTGATCTGGGCGCCCGCCGTCGAAACAATGTACCCGACCGGCTTTGCAACGATGATATCCGTCAAAGGTGTCAGCGAGGGACTCGACGGCGCCGCGCGGCCCGGACACTTTGACGGTGTAGCAACAGTGGTCGCCAAACTCTTTGGACAGGCACGACCTGACGTTGCTCTGTTTGGCGAAAAGGATTTCCAGCAGCTTGCGGTGATTCAACGCATGGTTCACGACCTCGACATTGCGGTCGAAATCGTCGGAGTGCCGACCCAGCGCGACGAGGATGGGCTGGCCCTTTCTTCCCGTAACGCCTACCTAAATGCGGAGGAGCGCCTCGCCGCGCGGGCGTTGCCGCGTGCCTTGGGTGAGGCGGCCGCCAGCATCGCACGGGGCGATGACATCGATCATATCCTCGATCTCGCGCGCAAGCGCCTGGCTGACGCCGGCTTTTCACCGATCGACTATATAGAGCTGTGTAACGCGGAAACGCTGGAACCCGTTCGACAGGTCCAAGGACCCTTGCGTCTTCTGGCAGCAGCAAAGCTGGGTAATACACGGCTGGTCGACAATCTTCCCGTCGCCGGCAAATAGAAGATCGCTCTTCGCTTAGACCGCTGATCTCTGTCAGTTCAATCGTCACGGTCTCGCTGGCAGATTTGTGACAATTTCTTGCAGATGTTCTCTATAGCAACATGCTCCATAAGTATGATGAAAGCGAAGTGGACTACCCCTAAACGGCAAAATCCCCATGCCGTTATACTAAATGATGACCAGGGCCGCGATCGCGTTAACCTTTTTTTTAGCACGCAGCGACGAAGTTCTCATGGTCTTCAGATGAAAGGGACGGCACGTGGGGCACAGTCTTAAAACTGCGAATTATCTGATCGAAAGCAAACTTGCAGAAGCAGCAATGGGCGATGTCGATGCCTATTTCGATCTCGGTGTTGCGTATAGCTGCGGAACCAGCGGCCTCGATATCGATCTCATCGAAGCGCATAAATGGTTCAACCTCGCTGCCGTTCGGGGCGATAAGCGTGGCCAGCAGATGCGTGGCGAAATCGCCGATGAGATGACAGCCCGTGAAATTGGCGAAGCCCAACGCCAAGCGCGCGCCTTTCTCGCTTCGCAGATGCGTCAGGCCGCCTGATCACCCCCGCCCTTGCGGAAGGGCACATAACTGTTAAGCATCTCACCTTGCTGTTCGACGGCGCGGCGTTCGGCTTCCAGAAAATCCGCCACGGCCCTGCGAAAGCCATCATGGGGTATATAATGCGCTGAATAGGTCGGCGTCGGCACATAGCCACGCGCCAGTTTGTGATCCCCCTGCGCACCCGCCTCGACACGCTTGAGGCCACGTGCAATCGCTGCATCGATTGCCTGATAATAACATAGTTCGAAATGCAGGAAGGGCACCTCCTCGAGAGCGCCCCAATATCGCCCGTAAAGCGCATCAGCGCCGATGAGATTGAGTGCGCCTGCAATCGGCACGCCATCGCGCAACGCGAAGATGAGCAGGACACGATCGGCCATTCTCTCGCTCAACAGCGAAAAGAAACGGCGCGTCAGATAGGGCTGCCCCCATTTGCGGATACCGGTATCCTGATAAAAATGCCAAAAGGCATCCCAATGCGCTTCGGTAATATCCGCCCCTGAAAGGTGTTGAACGGACAGACCCAACAGCGCTGCCTGCCGTTCCTTGCGAATGCCCTTGCGCTTGCGTGAGGCGAGTGCGCCGAGAAAATCATCAAAGGTACGGTAGCCGTCGTTCGTCCAATGAAACTGATGGTCGACGCGGATGAGCCACCCCGCCGCTTCGAACAACGGCAGATCGTCGGAATCGAGAAATGTCGCATGCGCCGACGACAGGTTATGCTGCGCAACGAGGGCCTCGGCGGCGGCAATCAGCGCCGGTTTGAGCGCGGAATCCTGCGTAAGCAACCGTGGCCCCGTGGCGGGCGTGAAGGGCACCGAGATCTGGAGCTTGGGATAATAGGAGCCCCCGGCCCGCTGCCATGCGTCCGCCCATCCATGATCGAATACATATTCGCCCCGGCTGTGACTCTTGGCATAAGCCGGCATAACGGCAGCGGGCCGGCAATCCGGCCCATCAATCGCAATGGGGATCGGTTGCCATCCGGTTCGCGGCGTCGCGCTGCCCGAATCTTCCAGCGCCGATAAAAAGGCATGGCTCAGAAACGGATTTTCCGTCCCGGCACAACGATCCCAATCCTCGGGCGTAAATTCCGACACGCCTTGGGCAACACGGGCGGAGATCGCGTCTTTCGCCGTCATTCGTCCTGACGCTCGTAGATGGCGGAGTCGGCATATTCGGCAGCAATATTTTCTGCTTCTGCGCCACGCACCGTCCAGGTCAGCAGGGCAAGGCCCCGCTCACGCTGGGCAGCAGCAAAACGGGATGGCAGATCGCGCACGTCATAGGCAAGAAAGTCAGGACGAGCCCGCCAAAGCGCCAGATGGCGCTCCGCACGCCCCCGCATCCCGCGCTTTTCCTGTTCGCTTACGACCAGACCCCGGGCGATCCGCGGGGCATGCGCGGCGAACCAGTAACCCACCTCGGGATTGAACGACATCAAGGCGACTTCGCCACGATAGCCTTCCAATGCCCGCCTGACGGAAAGGCACAGCCTCCCCACTTGCGGGCCTGGGGCCTTGATTTCGATAAGGATCGGAACCTGGCTGGCGATCACTGTCAGTACCTCATCAAGGCCGGGAATGGTTTCTTCGGTTCCGGTCAGCAGCATTCGGCCCACTTCACCCTGCGAAAGCGCGCCGATCGTTCCATTGCGACCGGTAAGCCGCGCCAATGCCTCATCGTGAAAGACAAACGCCGCACCATCGGCGCTCATCTGGACGTCGCATTCGACGCCGTGCCCCGCCTTTACGGCTGCAGCAAACGCCGCACGGCTATTTTCCACTATCTCGCCGCCGTGCAGGCCGCGATGCGCGAATCGCACGCCCTTCAGAAACGCAATGCGCCGGTCAGCCGGCGGCGGCGCCAATATCCGGTCAGGAAGGGCGAACGGCGACGATCGCATCGATTTCCACAACAGCACCAAGCGGCAGCACGACGACGCCGACGGCACTTCTCGCGTGCCGCCCTGCATCGCCCAGAACATTGGCGAGAAGCTCGGAAGCGCCATTGGCTACTTTGGCCTGATCGGTGAAACTCTGGTCCGACGAAACAAACACGCCCAGTTTCAAGATCCGCTCGATCCGACTGAAGTCACCGTCCAGCGCAGCCCCGATCTGCGCGAGCAGCATAAGCCCGCACCGCTTTGCGGCCTCCGCGCCAGTCTCGATGTTCGTATTCTCGCCAAGGCGGCCCGTGATCAATGATCCGTCTTCCCGGAACGGAAGCTGGCCCGAAATATAAAGTACACCGGCCGATTCGACGGTGGGAACATAAGCGGCGACGGGCGCCGCAGGCGCGGGAAGTTTCTGTCCGAGATCCGCAAGGCGCTGTTCGATTGACATTTGTTCTCCTGATATAGGGTTAGTCCAATATTCTAGCCGGCCAGTTTTTCCAGGACCCAGTGCTGGGCCTCCGCCCAGTCATCGATCCGCTTATGGGCCTGCGGCGCAGCTGGGATCAAGCGCGCTACGTCCGGATCGGCCACCATATGCAGCCGCCAGACTTCGGGCGCATGCTTCGCCACCGATTCGTGATGCCCGACGATATCATCGACAAAGACCGTGGCAGGCGGCCTCCGCTCTTTAAGCAGCTTCGCCACTGCCGGGCCTTTGCCGCCCAGATTGCATATCACGTGGTGGCGAACACCCAACGCATCGAGCTGGGCCACACGCCGCGTGTAAAAATGATCGCCGAGGTTAGTCAAGATGACGATGTCCGCGATTTCATCGATCCGCTGCAACGCATCGAGCGCGTGGGGCACCAGCGTCTGGCGATGCATTTCTGTGGTGAAAAACTCTTCGAGAAGCGCGTACATCTTCTCCCGCTCAACTGCCTCACCGCTCTCGCGATAGTGCATGGCGTTACTGAAGTCTTCCGGCTGCGGAACAAAATCAATGCCGTGATCGCTTGAGAGCCAAGCGCCGAAGTGCTGCATCATGTGTAACAAGACATCGTCGCAGTCAGAGATGAGAAGGGGGCGATTCATATGCGTATCGTTTCCAATAGGGCCTTGGCACGAACAAGCTCCTGGGGATCGCATTTCAGCGCCTGCGCGCACGCCAGCAGGTCGGGCTCGTGGTTGCCGAGAAATTCGATGACCGCCGCAAGTGTCGCAGGTTGGTCGGCAGAGGAACGCAGGTCTGAGACCGACAGGCCGGTCAACGCCAGCAATCGATCCGAACGCGCAGGATCCTGCAAAGTCCAGCCAAGGGCGGATAAACCTAATACTATGGCATGGTTACCTGAATCTTCGTTATTTTCTTCGGTTGCCATGACTTTCAGACCAGCTATCGTTTGTTCGATGAGGTTTTCCAAGTGACCAAGAAGATCCTTGTTGTCGAGGACAACGAGCTTAATCTGAAACTATTTTGTGATCTGTTGCGTGCGCACAATTATGTGGCCGAGCCGGTGGATGACGGCATGGTCGCGATCGCGCGCGCGCGCGCCTTCAAACCTGACCTTATCATCATGGACATTCAACTGCCGCACATCAGCGGCCTGGAGCTGATCGAACAGCTGAAGGCGGACGCGGAACTCAAGTCCATCCCGATCATGGCAGTGACAGCCTATGCCGCCAAGGGCGACGAGGAACGCATCCGTGCCGCCGGCGCGGAAGGCTATATTTCAAAACCGATTTCAGTAAGCCGCTTCGTCGAAGCGGTGGAAGCGCTTATTTAATCTTCGCTTCCTTGAAGTCGACATGCTTGCGGACGACCGGATCATACTTCCGGAAGCTGAGCTTCTCCGTCTGCGTGCGCGGGTTCTTCTTGGTGACGTAATAGAAACCCGTGTCAGCCGAGCTGACGAGCTTGATCTTCACAGTGGTCGGCTTGGCCATGACCGGAAACCCTTCGAAACCTGATGAATGTCAAAAAAATAAAGCGGCGTCGCCGCCGCTCGATAGGCGGCAGGCATTGGCCGTTACCCACGCTTTTGTCAAGGCAACTCGCGGGCTGCCGCCGATGGATAGCGAGATTCATTCATCAAAACAGCATTAACCGCTTTGTAGGAGATCAGGAGGATAGTCGGTTGCGAAGGGGGCAAACAAATGGGCATTGGAGCGCAATCGTCGATCATCATTGATCCAATCAAGGCCGATCTCTGCGCGCATATCGAGAGATTAAACCGTGATTTCAGGCGGATGAGCTTGAACGAGATCGGCCGCCGGGCAGACATTTTGCGGAATCTGGGGCAGACCCACGGCTTCGAAGCCGTCCGCCATGTCGCGGGGGGATTGGCCGACGCAATTGCGCGCGATGGTCGGGGCGCAATCATCCCCGCTTATCTCCAGTCCCTCCTGGAAGCAGTCTTCTGTGATTCGCAGGATGCCCGGACAAACGAACTGTTTCTCGCCACGGTGGGCGTGCGGCTGGCGGACTAAGGACAGCGTTGGATTCGCTCCTTCCCCCGCTCGTCGGTACTTTTCTTGCTGAATGGGGCGATCGCACCCAATTTCTGGTGATACTGCTTGCCGCGCGGTTTGGGGGTTCCGCGCGCATGCTCGCCGGAATTGCGGCCGCCGCCATCCTGAACAGCCTGCTTGCAGCCTTCGGCGGCAAGCTGATCGCAGAAATAATCAACTTTCAGGCGATCACGTTGATGATGGCCATTGCGCTCCTGTTTGCCGCTGCAGGCGGTTTCTGGCCGCAAACGGCCCCGAAACTTGCCGGCGCCGGCACAGCCCACGCTATGTGGATTAGCTTTTTCGCATTCGGCGTGCTGGAATTTGGCGATAAGTCTCAGTTTTTGACCGCAACGCTGGCCGCGCGATCACAATCGTGGTGGCTCGCCGGGCTCGGGGCAGGTGCGGGCATTATTCTCGCCAACGTTCCGGCGGTAATATTGTCGGAAAAGACGGGGGATATTTTACCCTTGCGCGCGATTCGTCTTGGCGCATCGGTGTTACTACTGATTGCGGCGGCGATCTCCGCGATTTTCGCGCTCCGCCTTTTCTGATCGAAATCCCCGATTACTCAGATCCCAGATATTCCTTCGCGCGCGATGTTCCTTTATGCGACAGACCGTCCATCAAGCGTTGGGGTGACATACAGTCTCGTGGAGGAACAAAATGTTAAAGGCTACGAAGAAAAGCGCAAAGTCGTCAGCCAAGGCACCGAAGGCAGCGGCAGGAACAACGAGCAACGCGCCTAATACGGTCGCTGATTCGCTTAACGCGATTCTGGCCGACAGCTTTGCATTGTATCTGAAGACGAAGAACTTTCACTGGCACGTATCAGGACCGCATTTTCGCGATTACCATTTGATGCTTGACGCTCAGGCTACCCAGATTCTGGGCACGACCGATGCAATAGCCGAACGGGTTCGCAAAACGGGCGGCACGACGCTGCGCTCCATCGGAGATATCGCCCGGCATCAGCGGATCAAGGACAATGATGCCGATTTCGTGAGTGCCACGAACATGCTGGTGGAATTGCGTGACGATAATCTGAAGCTTGTCGAAGCGCTACGGGAAGCAAAGGATGTTGTGGACGCGGTAAAGGACAACGCCACCAGCGGCATCCTGGACGAATGGACGGACCTTGCCGAAGAGCGCGCCTGGTTTCTTCTGGAAGCAAGCCGCAAGGGCTGATTCTCCCCGCGTGGAACGGTCTTCCTATTGTCGCGTTAAATTTGCGGCAATTTTGGAGACCCGACATGCTGAAATGGGCGTTTATTTTTCTGATAGTGGGCCTGGTGGCCGGGCTATTGGGATTTGGTGGCATTGGCGGCGCCTTTGTAGGCATCGCCAAATTCCTCTTCTTCCTGGCAATCGCTATCTTCGTCGTTTTTCTGGTACTTGGCATCGCGGCTGGTAAGAAGATCGTCGATTAGCGAAAGCTCGTCGATTCTCTGCAGCGTCAATGATGAACGAATCTGAAGGGGCTCCTTAGGATTAGCGGACCAGCGTAATTTCGGCACTCTGACGCCTGATCAGGCAAAGAAAAACCCGTCGCACTTAGGTGCGGCGGGCTTTTCTTGGAAGAGGAATGGCTGTTTACGAAACGGCGTTGAGATTTACCGCCGCGTATTTCCCGCGACGATCCACCTCAAGCTCAAATTCCAGGCGATCGCCTTCATTGAGGTTCGTCATACCGGCCCGCTCCACGGCGGAGATATGAACGAAGGCGTCAGGCTGTCCATCATCGCGCTGAATAAAGCCGAAGCCCTTCATCGCATTGAAGAACTTGACCGTGCCGCTGGCCTTTTCGCCAGTGAGCTGACGTTGCGGCGCACCGCCCCGATCACCACCACCACGATCCGGACGATCACCGCGATCGCGCGGTGGTCCGCTGTCTTCGATCGGTAGAGGATCACCCTCGATCTTCAGATCCGTAGCCGAAATCCGCCCGCCGCGATCGACAAGCGTGAATTCCAGAGGCTGACCTTCCGCCAGACCGGTCAGACCAGCCTGTTCAACTGCGGAAATGTGAACGAACACATCTTCACCGCCATCGTCGCGAACGACAAAGCCAAAGCCTTTCTGCGAATTAAAGAACTTTACGACACCCTTGCCTTCGCCAACGACCTGGGCAGGCATTTGGGGGCGAGGTGCACCGCCGCCGCGGAAACCGCCGCCACCGCCGCCACCGAAACGATCACCGCCGCCGAAGCCGCCGCCACCGCCAAAACGGTCGCCACCGCCACCGCCACCGCCGAATCGGTCACCGCCGCCGCCGAAGCGATCACCGCCGCCGCCAGCGTAGCCGCCGAAATTTTCATCACCAAAGCTGTCGCGCTTATCCCTGCCGCCCCGCTGCCCGCGGCGCCCACGATCGAAACTCATGCCGTCCAGTTCTTCCCGAATATCGCCCCGTCACTACAGAGAACCCCCAGCCGGGCAAAGCACGCGGGTCCGCTTGACCCCAAAACCGGGCCAAAGAATCACCATAAAGCAAAAGTTCAGGTTCGGCGAGTGATTTTGGTTGCAAAACAATCGAATCATCCGACTCTTTTGTCATCGCGTCGTCGGAATACGAAAAAAATCACCAAAAAATTATTCTTGCTCCGGATAATTACTGTTCTGATTGACCCGCGGCACCCATCACGGCAATCGCATCAGGCATATGAACGACATAATCTCGATCTTTCTCGATCCAGGCAACTGGGCTGCCATTGCCGCGCTGATCGCAATGGAAGTTGTGCTTGGTATCGACAACCTGATCTTCATTTCGATCCTGACCAACAAGTTACCGGAAGCCCGGCGCGGGGCGGCCCGGCGCGTGGGAATCGGGCTGGCACTGGGGCTGCGCCTTGCACTGCTCAGCGTCGTCGCTTTCATCGTGACATTGACGAAGCCGCTGTTTGAAGCATTCAGCCATGGATTTTCCTGGCGCGATCTGATTCTGATCGCTGGCGGCCTTTTCCTGGTCTGGAAGGCTACGAAAGAGATTCATCACAGCGTCGATGCCAATCCCAACGACGACCTGTTCGACACCGCGAAGCCATCATTGGGGTTCGGCGCTGCGATCGTCCAGATCATCATGCTGGATCTGGTTTTCTCGATCGATTCGATCATTACCGCGGTCGGAATGACGGAACATGTGCCGATCATGTTCGCCGCTGTGATCGTGGCCGTCGGCGTGATGATGACGGCGGCCGGTCCGCTCGCCCGCTTCATCGAACGCAATCCCACCGTGGTCATGCTGGCGCTAGCATTTCTGTTCCTGATCGGGATGACGCTGATTGCGGATGGCTTCGGTCATCATGTGCCGAAGGGCTACATCTACGCAGCGATGGCATTTTCGGCTGCGGTGGAGGGTCTCAACATCTTCGCGCGCCGCCGGAAACCCAAATGATCGAGATGTGTTGAGCCGGCGATCTTATCGGCCTATGCGAGCGCGATGACCGTATATCTCCACGAAGAAGATCTGCCCGAAGGCGTCCTGGCGCCTGGGCCCATCGCCATCGACACCGAAACCATGGGGCTTATCACGCCGCGCGACCGCCTTTGCGTGGTGCAGCTTTCGGATGGCAGCGGTAATGAACATCTTGTCCGTTTCAATCCGGGCAGCGCGTACGCGGCCCCCGTCCTGAAAGCAGTATTGGCTGATCCCGCCCGCCTCAAACTCTATCATTTCGCCCGATTCGATCTTGCAGCGATCCGGCATTATCTCGGCGTAGTCGCAGCGCCAGTCTATTGCACCAAGACCGCATCTCGGCTCGTGCGCACCTACACCGATCGGCATGGCCTGAAGGATCTGGTGCGCGAATTGCTTGGTGCGGAGATTTCCAAGCAGCAGCAAAGCTCGGATTGGGGCGCCGCCGAATTGAACGACGCGCAAAAGGATTATGCTGCGTCGGACGTCCGCTTTCTCCATCAGCTGATGGAAAAGCTCAACGAACGGCTGATCCGGGAAAAGCGGATGGAACTGGCGCAGGCGTGCTTTGATTTCCTGCCGCATCGCGCGGCATTGGATCTGGCGGGGTGGCCGGAGATCGATATTTTCGCGCATGTCTGAGCTTGCCGAAATCGCCCGGAGCGAGCGCCAGCTCTGGGCGGTGCCAGGGAGCAGCCACGACAGCATAATCCGCATATTGCGCCTTCTTCTTCCTGTCGGAATCATCGCCGTTGTAGCGATGCTTGCGCTGGCACCGCTGACCATGGGCAGAGACATCAGCTTCGTCCTGTCAAAGGACCGGGTGGCTGTCGCCAAAGAGCGGATGCGCGTCACCACGGCGCGCTATCGCGGTGAGGACAGTAAGGGCCAGCCATTCATGATCACGGCGGGCTCCGCAGTACAGGTTTCCTCGAGCGATCCCGTGGTACGCCTCACCGGTCTTGCCGCGCGCATCATGCTGAGCGACGGCCCCGCCGCCATTGCAGCCAATCATGGGCGTTACGACATGCAGCGTGACCTGGTCGCCATCGATGGTCCGGTTGTGTTCAAGACGCTGGATGGATATCGCCTGATTACCCGGGACGTTGCGATCGATCTCAACAAGCGGCTTCTCGGCAGCCAGGGCCCTGTGGACGGTATCATGCCGCTCGGCACTTTCCGCGCCAATCATCTGCGCGCAGATCTCAACCAGCGGATCGTGACACTGGATGGTGGTGCCCGCTTGCATATCGTTCAAGCCCGGTCCAGAGGAACGAAATGATCCGTCTACCCCTCCGATTAGGGCTTCTTTGCATCTCCGTTCTTATATTAGCTGCACCGGCAAGCGGCCAGAACGGAACGTCGGCACTCAAGGGACATGACAGCAATGCGCCAGTGGACGTTGCCGCTGACCGAATAGAGCTTCAGGATCGCGCAGACCGGGCGCTGCTGACCGGAAATGTGGATATCAAGCAGGGCAATCTCACCCTCAACGCCGAGCGCGTGACCGTTGCCTATACGCGTGCGGGCGGGACGGAGATTCAGCGGCTGGATGCCAGCGGCAATGTGAAGGTGACGAGCCCGACCGAAACTGCAACCAGCCAGTTCGGAATCTACGATTTCGACAAGCGGCTCATTACGTTGCTGGGCAGCGTGGTACTCAATCGCAGCGGATCGCAGGTACGTGGTTCGCGCATGGTGATGGACCTCAACACCGGACGTGCTACCGTTGATGGCAGTTCGGTGGGCGGATCGACCAGTAACAACAGTGGACGGGTCACCGGACACTTCACGGTACCAAAGCGAAACCCCTGAAATATCGTCGGCCCTTTCGCGAAGCCATTGATCGGGCTAGTCATGCATGAATCTTGCCAATCGGGATCGCGTAACCGAACGCTAACCTAAAGGTGAGAAACGTCTCCCGAGGACCAGATGAACGACGCCGCTACCTTGAATGCGCCAAATCCTGCCAATGTCGGACCCGGCATCCCCCGAGGCCTCTCCGTGGTGTCCATTGCGAAGGCTTACGACAAGCGCCTCGTGCTGGCTGACGTGTCGCTTGATGTTGCGCGTGGCGAAGTCGTCGGGCTTTTGGGTCCGAACGGTGCGGGCAAGACGACCTGCTTCTATTCGATCATGGGTCTGGCGAAGCCTGATGCAGGACGCATATTGCTGAATGGCGATGATATCACAGGGTTGCCCATGTATCGCAGAGCGGTGCTGGGGCTCGGTTACCTCCCCCAGGAAACATCGATTTTCCGCGGGCTAACGGTTTCCCAGAACATTGCAGCCGTACTTGAACTTGTAGAACCAGACGAAAAGGTTCGCGCAGAAAAGCTCGAAAATCTGTTGTCGGAATTTCACATCGACCGTCTGCGCGATTCGCCTGCCATGGCTTTGTCGGGCGGCGAACGACGGCGTTGCGAAATCGCGCGGGCGCTGGCCGCGGATCCATCCATCATGCTGCTCGACGAACCCTTTGCCGGTATCGATCCCATTTCGATCTCCGACATTCGCGGCCTCGTCCGCGCGCTCAGGAATCGCGATATCGGTGTGTTGATCACCGATCACAACGTGCGTGAAACGCTCGACATCGTTGATCGCGCCTGCATCATTTATGATGGCCGGGTGTTGTTCCAGGGAAGCCCCGCCGCGCTTGTCGCCGACGAAAATGTCCGGCGGCTGTATCTCGGCGAGGGTTTCTCGCTCTAGCCAGGCCCCCTTCCACAATGGCGCTCGGACCACGCCTCGATCTTCGCCAGAGTCAGTCTCTGGTGATGACGCCTCAGCTGCAGCAGGCGATCAAGCTGCTGGCGTTGTCCAATCTCGAGATCGAAGGTTTTATTGCCGAGGAACTGGAGAAGAATCCACTGCTGGAAAAGGGTGCTGGCGAGGAGGAACGCCCTGCACCGGATAATCCAGATGATTTTGGCGAGGGCAACGGAGAGGGGAGCGAGGACAGCTTCGAAGCGCCCGACCCCGAAACTGCAGACCGGCTGATGGCGATGGGCGACAGCGGCAATGATGCGCCGCTCGATGTCGATTACGCGGAAGAAACCTTCCACCACGATTCGGTGACCGACAGCATAGAGGACGATGCGCGTGGAATGGACGGCACGCTCGGTCTCGACGGCGGCGGCATGGGCGGTGGATATGATGGTGAGGCGATGGACCTCGACGCATTCGCCGCCGCTGCCCTTTCGCTCCATGGGCATTTGCTCGCGCAGGCTGGCGCAATCCTGTCGGCCAACGATCTGCTGATTGCGCGCCACCTGATCGATCAGATCGATGAAACTGGATATTTGCGTGGAAACCTTCTGGAAGCTGCAAATCGGCTGGAAGTACCGCTTGCCCTAGTGGAGGCTATGCTGGCCGTGATCCAGGGTTTCGATCCTACCGGCGTGGGCGCGCGGACCCTTGCTGAGTGTCTCGCCCTGCAAGCGAAGGAAGTCGATCGCTACGATCCCGCGATGGCGCGGCTGATTGACAATCTCGACCTTCTCGCAAAAGGCGCGCTGAGCCAGCTCAGGCGGATCTGCGGCGTGGATGCAGAAGACATGGCTGACATGATCAGCGAACTGCGCGGCTACGATCCGAAACCCGGCCTGCGTTTCTCGACCGAAATCGCACAGCCCGTTTCTCCCGATATTTTCGTGCGGCGCACGGCGGGAGGCTGGGCGATCGAACTCAACGCCGCCACGCTGCCGCGCGTGCTGGTCAATCGAAGCTACTATGTCGAGCTTTCCGGCGGCACGCAGGACAAGAACAGCAAGGCATGGTTATCGGATTGTCTTGCGAGCGCGAACTGGCTGGTAAAGGCGCTGGACCAGCGCGCGCGCACCATCATCAAGGTGGCCAGCGAGCTCGTGAAGCAGCAGGAAGCGTTTTTCATCAATGGCGTGACGCACCTGAGACCCCTTACGCTGCGCGCGGTGGCGGACGCGATCGGTATGCATGAATCGACAGTAAGCCGCGTCACATCGAACAAGTATCTCTCGTGCGAGCGCGGCATCTTCGAACTCAAATATTTCTTCACGAGCGGAGTCGCCGCATCCGATGGCGGGGAGGCGGTCTCGGCTGAAGCGGTGAAGAACCAGATCAAGGCCCTGATCTCCGTGGAGGGCAACGATATCCTTTCCGACGACAAGCTGGTCGAACTGCTCCGGGACAAGGGATTCGATCTTGCCCGCCGGACAGTTGCCAAATACCGCGAAGCAATCGGCATTGGCTCGTCAGTCCAGCGCCGCCGCCAGCGTGCCATGAATTCCCGGGCCGCATGAGCGATCCGATAAGCGACGTGCTGCACCGGCTTCGGATCGATGCGCATGCAATGTGGCTTGCCGCACGCGATCCGCGAACGCCGCCGCTGGCCCGCTTCATCGGAATAATCGTGGCGGCCTATGCTCTCTCGCCGATCGATCTGATTCCCGATTTCATTCCCGTCCTCGGCTTGTTGGACGATGTCATCATCCTGCCGCTCGGACTCTGGATATTCGTCAAGCTGATCCCGCCTGAACTGTTTTCCGAACACCGCGCCACAGCGGAAATTGCAAGCCATCGTCCGGTGAGTCGCAAAGGGGCCGTGGCGATCGTCATTATCTGGATCGCAGTTGTGGCGTTGCTCGCCTTCTATATGTGGAGCTGGCGCTACTGGTGACTGCGCCGGTTGAACCTTCCAACCCATCAGGCCTATCTTTGGTTTTGAACTGAAACGGAGCAGTGCTGATGCAAAGACCTTTTGGTCAGCGATACGCCTATGTCCTTGGCGTGACATTTGCAGCTTTGCTGGTTTCCGCGGGGCTTCGCTCCGCACCAAGCGTGTTGATCCTGCCGCTGGAAGCGACGTTTGGCTGGGATCGCGCGACCGTCTCCACCACTGCAGCAATCGGCATAGCGCTTTATGGGCTGGTTGGCCCTTTTGCCGCAGCGCTGATGCAGAACCTCGGCGTGCGGCGGACGATGATCGGAGGCCTCACGTTAATGTCCGTGGCGACACTCGCCAGCCTCTGGATGACCGAGTCATGGCATTATCTGCTTTTGTGGGGCGTGATTTCCGGCATCGGCTGCGGCGCGATTGCACCCGTGCTCGGCGCAACAGTTGTGAACCGGTGGTTTGCCAGACATCAGGGGCTCGCCATGGGCATCCTGACCGCCAGCACGGCGACCGGCTCGCTCATCTTCCTGCCAATCATGGCGGCGCTCGCACAAAATGGTGCCTGGCAGAACGTGGCGCTTTTCGTTGGGTTCGGAAGCGCCATCCTGATTCCCTTCGTGCTCCTATTGGTACCGGAACGGCCCGAATCCATCGGGCTGCGCCGTTTCGGCGAAGATGCCAAACATCGCGTAACGGTGCCGGAGCGGGGCGCGCGATCGATTGGCGGGGCGGTCACGGTCCTGAGAAGCGGTGCACGATCGCCGATGTTTTGGTTGCTGTTCGGCACGTTCTTCGTTTGCGGTTTGACCACGAATGGTCTCGTTGGCACTCACCTGATCGCTTATTGCGGGGACCATGGCATCACCCCCGTGCATGCCGCCGGACTGCTTTCCGTGATGGGCCTGTTCGATTTGGTGGGAACAACCGCATCCGGCTGGCTGAGCGATCGCTATGATCCGCGTCGGCTGCTTTTCGTCTATTACGGCGTGCGCGGGCTCTCGTTGATCGCACTCCCATTCGCAGAATTCAACGTTTCGAGTCTGTCGCTGTTCGCGCTGTTGTACGGGCTGGATTGGGTGGCGACCGTGCCACCGACCATGAAGCTCACGAACGAAAGCTTTGGCGAGGCCGACGCTCCCATCCTCTTCGGCTGGATCATGGTCGGGCATCAGCTTGGCGCGGCGACAGCGGCTTTCGGCGCCGGCCTGATCCGGTCCGTAACCGGAACTTACGCCCCGGCTTTTCTGATCGCCGGGCTGTTTGGCCTGCTGGCTTCGCTGCTGATCGTGACTATGGCCCGCCGGCCAAACCCACTGCCTGCCTAGGGTGCAGACCCATTATTTACGAGGTCGCGTAAATAATGGGTCTGCACCCTAAAGAACCTGATACGGTACTACGTTGCGCACGTCGGGCTCGATCACGATCTGACGGTCCGCCGGCGGAAAGGCGCGCTGATCGCAGCGCTCGCGAAGACACAGGCGACAGCTGATCCCGATCGGCGTTGCCGCGGCGGCATTCCCGAGATCAAGCCCATCGGCATAGATGAACGCCTCCGCGTGCTCGACTTCACACCCGAGTGCAACCGCATAACGGCGCGGGCTGCGCGAATAGCTACCGCTGGGTTTAACAAGGCCCTTTGCCATGGACACATAACGTACACCGTCCGTCGTTTCCGCGAGTTGCACCAGAATGCGATCGGGAATGGCCACCGCCTCATGCACGATCCAGAGCGGACAGGCGCCGCCGAAGCGGGCGAATTGCAGCCGTGTCGCCGAATGCCGCTTGGTGATGTTCCCTGCCATGTCGACACGGCAGAAGAACACCGGCAAGCCACGGGCGCCGGGACGCTGGAGTGTCGACAAACGATGGCATGCCTGCTCGAAACTCACGCCAAAACGGCGACTCAGCCGATCGATGTCATGCCGGACGGCCCGGGCGCTTGCGCGAAATCGCGCATAGGGCATCAGCAATGCGCCGGCAGCATAGTTCGCCAGGCCGAGACCCAGCAGGCGACGGGCGACGTCCGACAGCACCGCGCTTTCCGAGACCGTGCGGATCGGGCCGGCAATCGCGAACGTCGCCAGTTGCAGTGCCAGGAAAAACAGCCTCGTTTCCGCCGCCATCGCCCGATCGAGCGTCAACACACCTCGCTCGCGATCAAATCTTCGCAGCGGCCGGTCCGGTTGCTCGCTACCACCTGCGGTCACCGTTTCCACCCCGTAGCCCACCTTGAGAACATGGATCAGCAGCGATTCCGGAATCGGTTCAGTATCCAGGGTTTCCGCCAGCGCTTCAGCCGCGCGATCGATCGGATCGATGTAATTCTCCGCTTCATGAAACCAGTCGCGAACCTCCTCCCATGGCAAGCGCTGATCACCTGGAACACCCGACGACAACGACTCATCGATAATCTGACGCTGCTCCTCCGCCCGCCGATATGCGGCGTGCAGGCGGATGAAGCGCTCGGCGAGATCAGGCTGCTGTTCCGCGATCCGGTGAAGTTGTTCCGCGGGAGCCAGATCAGCAAAGAGCGGATCGGCAACCGCCGTGCGGAAACTTTCGATCCGCTGCACCCCGGTATCGTCGTCGGGTAGCGTCCAATCCAGTGGAAAAGCGCGGGCAAGCGCGTCCGCGACCTTGCCCGTGATCGGCCGGTCGTCGTTCTCGAGCTGCGAAAGATAGCTAACCGATACGCCCAGCCGGGCGGCCATCATCGCCTGCCCTATCCCGACGCTCTGGCGCAGGCTTCGCAAAGCTGCACCGGCGAATCGCCGCCTCCCTCGCGCTCCGGAGTTCATTTGCAAAATATCCCTTCGCAATTCCGCAACTTTACATTTGCACTGGCCGGCAAAGCTTGGAAAGGGGAACGATCTCGAATCCAACAAATGGGTAATCCATGCTCGCCATCTTGCAAAAGCTTGAAGAAAAACGCGCTGCCGCCAAACTTGGGGGCGGACAAAAGCGCATCGATGGCCAACATACCAAGGGTAAGCTGACTGCACGTGAGCGCCTTGAGGTACTTCTGGACGAAAATTCGTTCGAAGAAGTCGACATGTATGTCGAGCATAACTGCACCGATTTCGGCATGGAAAAAGAGCATATTCCAGGCGACGGCGTCGTAACCGGATCAGGAACGATCAACGGTCGTCTGGTGTTTGTGTTCAGCCAGGATTTCACCGTTTACGGCGGCGCCCTTTCCGAGCGCCATGCGATCAAGATCTGCAAGATCATGGACATGGCCCTGAAGGTTGGCGCGCCGGTAATCGGCCTCAACGATTCAGGCGGCGCGCGCATTCAGGAAGGCGTGGCTTCGCTGGGCGGCTATGCGGAGGTTTTCCAGCGCAATGTACTGGCGTCCGGTGTCGTCCCGCAGATCAGCCTGATCATGGGGCCGTGCGCAGGTGGCGCGGTTTATTCGCCCGCGATGACCGACTTCATCTTCATGGTGAAGGACAGTTCTTTCATGTTCGTGACCGGACCGGACGTTGTAAAGACCGTCACCAACGAAGTCGTAACGCAGGAGGAGCTGGGCGGCGCCATCACCCACACGACCAAGTCCTCCGTTGCCGATCTCGCATTTGAGAATGATATAGAAGCGCTGCTTGCAACGCGCGACTTCTTCGATTTTCTTCCGCTTTCCAATCGCGAGCATGTCCCCGTCCGCCCCACTGATGACCCGTGGGACCGCATCGAGGACAGCCTCGATACGCTGATCCCGGACAGCGCGAACAAGCCATACGACATGCACGAGCTGATCAGAAAAGTCGTCGACGAAGGCGAGTTCTTCGAAGTGCAGCCTGCACATGCCGGAAACATCCTCATCGGCTTTGGGCGGATCGAAGGCCGGACGATCGGGATTGTTGCCAATCAGCCCACCGTGCTCGCGGGTTGCCTTGACATCAACAGCTCCAAAAAGGCTGCCCGATTTGTCCGCTTTTGCGATGCGTTCGATATTCCGATCATCACCTTCGTCGACGTGCCCGGCTTTCTTCCCGGCACGGCGCAAGAGCACAACGGTATTATCAAGCATGGCGCCAAGCTGTTGTTCGCCTATGCCGAAGCGACAGTGCCGAAGATCACCGTGATCACGCGCAAGGCCTACGGCGGGGCGTATGACGTTATGAGTTCGAAGCATCTGCGCGGCGACTTCAACTATGCTTGGCCCACCGCCGAAATCGCGGTGATGGGAGCCAAGGGTGCGGTTGAGATCATTTTCCGCAAGGATATTGGCGATGCTGAAAAGATCGCCGCGCGCACCAAGGAATATGAAGATCGTTTCGCCAATCCATTCGTGGCCGCGTCCAAGGGATTCATCGACGAAGTGATCATGCCGCACGCCACGCGGAAGCGGATCGCGCTCGGCCTTCGAAAATTACGCAACAAGAGCCTCGAAAATCCGTGGAAGAAACACGATAATATTCCATTGTGATTTGAAACTTAACGCGGGAGCTGAAATGTCAGCAGTCGAAGACGTCTTTATCGTAGGGGCCGTGCGCACGGCGATCGGTGATTTTGGCGGTGCGCTCAAGGATGTCGCGCCTGCGGAACTGGGTACCAAGGTGGTAGCAGAAGCGATCCGGCGCGCCGGCATCGAACCGTCAGACGTGCAGCATGTCGTCCTGGGCCAGGTAATCCAGAGCGAACCGAAGGATGCCTATCTCGCCCGTGTTGTTGCGGTGAACGCCGGCGTACCGACCTCTGCCCCTGCCCTCACGCTCAACCGGCTCTGTGGATCAGGCGTCCAGGCGATCATATCGGCCGCGCAGATGCTCCGGCTCGGCGAGGCGCAGATCGCGGTGGCTGGCGGCGCAGAAAGCATGAGCAAGTCGCCGCATGTGCTGACGTCCGCACGTTGGGGTAACAAGATGGGCAACGCGGTCGCGCTTGACGCGATGCTGGAAACACTCGCCGACCCGTTTGAAGGCATGCATATGGGCGTGACCGGCGAAAACGTCGCCGAAAAATACCAGATTACCCGCGAGGCACAAGACACACTGGCAGTTCAGGGCCACAAACGCGCCGCTGCTGCCATTGCCGAAGGCCGCTTCAGGGAACAGATCCTACCGATTGAGCTGAAAACCCGCAAGGGCGTGACCGTGTTCGATATGGACGAACATGTCCGCGCTGATGCCTCCATCGAGGACATGGCGAAGCTGAAACCCGCCTTCAAAAAGGACGGCACAGTAACCGCCGGTAACGCCAGCGGCATCAACGATGGCGCCGGAGCGGTGACGCTCGCTACCAAGGCCGCAGTCGACGCGAAGGGGCTGAAACCCCTCGCCCGCATCCTGTCGTGGGGCCATGCTGGTGTCGATCCGGAGGTCATGGGCATAGGACCGATCAAGGCCGTGCCAATTGCGCTGGAACGGGCCGGGCTGAAGATCGACGATATCGACGTGATCGAAGCCAACGAGGCCTTCGCCGCGCAGGCATGCGCCGTCGCGAACACCCTGGGTTTCGATCCCGACAAGCTCAACCCGAACGGCAGCGGCATCGCCCTTGGTCATCCTGTCGGGGCGACCGGCGCGATTCTGACGGTGAAGGCCGTGTACGAGCTTCAGCGCACGGGTGCCCGTTATGGGCTGATTACGATGTGCATCGGCGGCGGACAGGGTATCGCAATGGTGGTGGAGCGGGTCTGATGAAACTTGGGCGTCTCAACCATGTGGGCGTTGCGACGCCTTCCATCGAAAACAGCATTGCGCTCTATCGTGATGTGATGGGTGCAGAAGTAATCCGCGAGCCATTCGATCTTCCCGCGCAAGGAGTTAAGGTCTGCTTCGTGGATACGCCAAACAGCCAGATCGAACTGATCGAGCCACTGGGAGAAAATTCCCCGATCCATGGTTTCCTGGCCAAGAATCCAGCCGGCGGCCAGCATCACATTTGCTACGAAGTGCCTGATATCAGCGAAGCGAAGGCCTGGTTCGAAAGCAAGGGCGCCAAGGTGTTGGGCGAGCCGCGGATCGGGGCGCACGGCACGCCGATCTTCTTCGTTCATCCGAAGGATATGGGCGGCATCCTGACCGAGATCATGGAAACCCCCAAGGGCGCGGACCATTAAGTTGCTGGCGCAGTGACCTACGTTACGATCCGATATGCGCTGGCCGACAATGTCGCGACGATCACGCTTGCTCGGCCCGACAAGCTCAATTCCCTGACAACGCGTGTGTTCGAGGAAATGACAGCGGCCATCGACGAGGCGCTTGCGGTGGCGCGCCGGCTTGCCAAAGGCCCCACGGTTGCAATCGGGATGATCCGCAAGCAGGTTACCTCTTCTTTGAATCAGACGCTGCGTGAAACACTGGCCACGGAAAGCGCCAATCAGAGCCGCGCCGGGAGGACCGAAGACTTCAAGGAATCCGTGACGGCCTTTGCCGAAAAGCGGAAACCGATATTCAAGGGCCGTTGATATGACCGACAAGACCATTGCCGACTGGCAAGCCGCCGCAGACAAGGAGGTCAAGGGCAAGGACCTGACCTGGCAAACGCCCGAGGGCATCGCCGTGAAGCCGCTGTACACGGCGGCTGACGTAACCGATATCGATCCCGGCCTGCCGGGTTTCGCCCCCTTCACGCGCGGTGTGCGCGCGACGATGTACACCGGCCGGCCATGGACGATCCGCCAATATGCAGGCTTTTCAACCGCCGAGGCGTCCAACGCCTTCTATCATCGCAACCTGAAGGCCGGGCAGAAGGGCCTGTCGGTCGCGTTCGATCTCGCGACGCACCGCGGCTACGACAGCGACCATCCCCGCGTCACCGGCGATGTCGGCAAGGCGGGCGTCGCGATCGACACGATCGACGACATGAAGATCCTGTTCGACGGCATCCCGCTCGATCAGATGTCGGTTTCCATGACGATGAACGGCGCGGTGATCCCCATCCTCGCTTTCTTCATCGTCGCGGGGGAGGAGCAGGGCGTGCCGCGAGCGCAACTGGACGGCACCATCCAGAACGACATCCTCAAGGAATTCATGGTCCGCAATACCTATATCTACCCGCCCGAGCCGAGCATGCGGATCATTTCGGATATCTTCGGCTACACCAGCCGTGAGATGCCGAAGTTCAACTCGATCTCGATCAGCGGCTATCACATGCAGGAAGCGGGCGCGACGCAGGTTCAGGAACTCGCCTTCACCATCGCCGACGGCCGCGAATATGTGAAATATGGCGTCGCATCGGGCCTCGATATCGACAAATTCGCCGGGCGGCTGTCGTTCTTCTTCGCGATCGGCATGAACTTCTTCATGGAGATCGCCAAACTTCGCGCCGCCCGCGTTTTATGGCATCGGGTGATGACCGAGCTGGGCGCGAAGGACGAGCGTTCGAAGATGCTGCGCACCCATTGCCAAACATCGGGCGTGTCGCTGACCGAGCAGGATCCATACAACAACGTCATGCGCACCACGATCGAGGCGATGGCGGCGATGCTGGGCGGCACGCAGTCGCTCCATACCAACGCGCTCGACGAGGCGATCGCGCTCCCCACCGACTTCTCCGCCCGCATCGCCCGCAACACCCAGCTGGTGATCCAGGAAGAGACCGGCATGTGCAATGTCGTCGATCCGCTCGGCGGCTCCTATTATATCGAGAGCCTGACCAAGGAACTGGTCGACCGCGCCTGGGAGATTATCGAGAAGGTCGAGGCCGAGGGCGGCATGGCCAAGGCCGTCGCGGCTGGCTGGCCCAAGGCGATGATCGAGGAAGCTTCGGCTGGGCGCGCCGCCCGGGTCGACCGGGGCCAAGACGTGATCGTCGGCGTCAACAAGTACAAGCTCGCCAATGAAGACACGATCGACATTCTCGACGTCGATAACGTCGCGGTGCGCGAGGCGCAGATTGCGCGCATCAACAAGGTGAAGGCAGGTCGCGACGAGGCCGCATGCCAGGCCGCGCTCGATGCACTGCGCGAGGGCGCGAAGGGCGACGGCAATCTCCTCGAACTTGCCGTCGAGTGTGCGCGCAAGCGGGCAACGCTCGGCGAAATCTCCGCCGCGATGGAGGATGTGTTCGGCCGCTACGATACCGTGCCGACGCCGGTGAAGGGCATCTATGGCGGCGCCTATAAGGACGACGCGCGCTGGGCCAATCTGCTCGATGGCGTCGGCTCGCTCACACAGCGCAAGGGCCGCCCGCCCCGTATGCTCGTCGCCAAGATGGGCCAGGACGGCCATGATCGCGGCGCCAACCTCGTCTCCTCGGCGTTCGGCGATCTCGGCTTCGAGGTTGTCGCCGGGCCACTGTTCCAGACCCCCAGGGAAGCCGCCGATCTCGCGATCAAGGCAGATGTCGACGTGGTCGGCGCCTCAAGCCTCGCGGCCGGCCACAAGACCCTGATCCCCGAGCTGATCGGCCACCTCCGCGATGCCGGCCGCAGCGACATCAAGGTCGTCGCCGGTGGTGTCATCCCGGCGCAGGATTATCAGTTCCTCCGCGACGCGGGCGTCCAGGGCATCTTCGGGCCCGGCACCAACCTCGTCAACGCGGCGGGAGAAGTGCTACAGCTGCTCGGCCACAACCTGCCCCCCGAGGGCATCAAGGACGCCGCCGAATGACCGAGACCACGAATACTACACAGTCCCCCTCCCGCTCGCGGGAGGGGTTAGCGGTGGGCACTCCCTCGCGGCCAGGAGCCCACCCCCCGGCCCCTTCCCGCAAGCGGGAGGGGGAGACCCGCACCGATTGGACCCGCGACGAGATCGCCGCACTGTTCGATCTGCCGTTCAACGACCTGCTGTTCGAGGCGCACACCGTCCACCGGCGGAATTTCGATCCCAACGCAGTCCAGCTTTCGACGCTGCTCTCGATCAAGACCGGCGGCTGCGTCGAGGATTGCGGCTATTGCAGCCAGTCGGCGAGCCACGACACCGGCCTGAAAGCCACCAAGCTGATGGACGTGCGCGCCGTGCTGCAGGCGGCGGCGCAAGCCAGGGACAATGGCTCGGGCCGCTTCTGCATGGGCGCGGCATGGCGCAGCCCCAAGGACAAGGACATGCCCGCGATCATCGAGATGGTGAAGGGCGTCCGCCAGATGGGGATGGAAACCTGCATGACGCTCGGCATGCTGAGCGAAAGCCAGGTGGCCCAGCTCGCCGAAGCGGGGCTCGATTATTACAACCACAACATCGATACCTCGCCTGAAAACTACGCCAACATCATCTCGACCCGGACGTTCGAGGACCGCATCAACACGCTGGAAACCGTCCGCGCGGCGGGGATCAATGTGTGCAGCGGCGGTATCGTCGGCATGGGTGAAACGCGGTCCGACCGGATCGGCTTCCTCCACGCGCTTGCCACCATGGCGCATCCCGAAAGCGTGCCGATCAACGCGCTGGTGCCGGTGAAAGGCACGCCGCTCGGCGACATGCTCGCCGACACGCCGATGGCGAAGATCGACGAGATCGAGTTCGTCCGCACCGTCGCCGTCGCGCGCATCCTAATGCCGCAGAGCATGGTGCGCCTGTCGGCTGGTCGCGAGAGCATGAGCGAAGCCTGTCAGGCGCTCTGTTTCCTGGCGGGCGCGAACAGTATCTTTACCGGCGACCGGCTGCTCACCACGCCCAACGCCGGCGACAATGCCGACGCGGCACTGTTCGCAAAGCTGGGGGTTCATGCGATGGAGAGCAAAGATCCGATGCGGATGGAGGCCGCCGAATGAAATTTGAGTTACCGTCCTCGGTGCGAAAATTAGTTACTGCAAGAAACGAACTGAAAAACCATTTTTCCGACGTCGATCTACATTTCACTTTAGACGGAAATTTAGTCGGCGATTTAGGCGAGGCCGTCGCCGCAGATCTGTTCGGACTCAAGCTGACTGGACGCAGTAACGAGGGAATCGACGGTTTCACAGCGGATGGACGATCCGTGCAAGTGAAAGCCAGCGGAACAGCGCGAGGGGCAGCGTTTAGATTAGTGGAAACGAAGGCCAATCATCTTCTGTTCTTTCATTTCAACTATGACGAATGCTGCGGCGAGGTGATCTACAACGGCCCAGAAGAGCCTGTCAGAAAAACGCTTCCTGAGACTTGGGCGGGTCAACGAAGTGTAAGTGCGGCGACTTTTCGACGGCTCAACGCAGTTGTGAGCGAGGCAGATCGTCTTCCAATGCATTTGCAGAAGGAAAATTGATGTTCAAGAAAATCCTGATCGCCAATCGCGGCGAAATTGCTTGCCGCATAATCCGTACAGCAAAGAAAATGGGCATCAAGACCGTCGCGGTCTATTCGGATGCGGATGCGCGCAGCCCGCATGTGGAGATGGCCGATGAGGCCGTTCATATCGGCCCGCCGCCCGCCGCGGAATCCTATCTGATCGCGGACAAGATCATTGAAGCCTGCAAGCAGACGGGCGCGGAAGCGGTCCACCCCGGCTATGGTTTCCTGTCGGAACGGACGAGCTTCGCCCAGGCGCTGGCCGATAATGGCATCGCGTTCATCGGGCCACCAATCGGCGCCATCGCTGCCATGGGCGACAAGATCGAATCTAAGAAGTTGGCCAAGCAGGCAGGCGTCAATGTCGTCCCCGGCTTCGTCGGCGAGATCGACGACACCGAACATGCCGTGCGAATCGCGAGCGAGATCGGTTATCCGGTGATGATGAAGGCATCGGCCGGCGGCGGCGGCAAGGGCATGCGCCTTGCCTATAGCGAGAACGACGTGCGGGAAGGCTTCGAGGCGACCAAACGCGAAGGCCTCGCCAGCTTTGGCGACGATCGCGTGTTCATCGAAAAGTTCATCGAAAGCCCGCGCCATATCGAGATCCAGATCCTCGGCGATAAGCACGGCAACATCGTCTATCTCAACGAGCGCGAATGCTCGGTGCAGCGCCGCCACCAGAAGGTGGTCGAGGAAGCCCCCTCCCCCTTCGTCACGCCCGAGATGCGCAAGGCGATGGGGGAGCAGGCGGTAGCCCTGTCCCGCGCGGTGGGTTATTACAGCGCAGGTACGGTCGAGTTGATCGTCAGCGGCGCGGACACCACCGGCCAGGGCTTCTATTTCCTCGAAATGAATACCCGTCTTCAGGTCGAGCATCCCGTGACCGAACTCATCACCGGCCTCGACCTGGTCGAGCAGATGATCCGCGTTGCCTATGGCGAGAAACTGGCGTTTACGCAGGCGGATGTGAAGATCGACGGCTGGGCGATTGAAAACCGCGTTTATGCGGAAGATCCCTATCGCGGCTTCCTGCCATCCATCGGGCGGCTTGTCCGCTATCGTCCGCCGACGGCGATCGATGGGGTGCGTGTTGATGATGGTGTGTATGAAGGTTCGGAAATCTCGATATTCTACGATCCGATGATTGCCAAGCTCATCACCCACGGCAAAACGCGGGAGGAAGCGGCGGACAAGCAAATCGCAGCACTGGACCGCTTTGAACTGGAAGGCATCGGCCACAACATCGATTTCCTCTCGGCACTTATGCAACATCCGCGTTTCCGTGAGGGACGGCTCACGACCGGCTTCATCGCTGAGGAATATCCCGACGGCTTTTCAGGCGCGGCCGTGGGCGAAGGCCTGACCGAACGGCTGGCCGCGATCGCCGCTGTAGTCGCTAGTGTCGAAGCAGGCCGCGCTGCCCAGATCGACGGCCAGCTCAATGGACCCGCGCCTGCTCCACAATCCTGGGTCATTGCATTCCAGGGCGTGAATCACGCGGTCGAGCTGGAGGGGGAGGCGATTTCGGTCGATGGCAAGGCGCTGGTGGTCGACGCCGCCTTTACACCGGGGCAGAGGCTGATCGAGGCGATCATCGATGGTGATCCGCTCAGCGTGCGTGTCGACCATCACCGCATTGGATGGCGATTCACGACGCGCGGCCGGAGCCATGATGTCCGTGCGCTATCACCGCGGGTGGCTGAACTGGCAAAGCACATGATCGAGAAGATTCCTCCCGATCTGTCGCGCTTCCTGTTGTGCCCGATGCCTGGTCTCGTAAAGGCGATCCACGTGGCGGCGGGCGACAAGGTGGAAGCAGGGCAGGCGCTGGCCGTGGTCGAGGCGATGAAGATGGAAAACATCTTGCGTGCTGAAAAGCCCGGCGTGGTGTCATCAATCGTCGCAACGCCCGGCGACAGCCTGGCGGTGGACGCGGTAATCCTTGAATTCGAGTGAGATCAGGCGCTCTCGGCCGGGCTCAATACCAGCCCGGTCGGGATTTTGCCGCGTATTGCAGCCGTGTCGCTCGCGGAGACGGGCCGTTTCCGCTGGAAATTGACGATTGTTCCTGAACGGCTCCGGCGCATCAGCAACCAGAACACGATTCCCCAGCACGACCATCCGCAGGTATCAATTCGTTTCATGCTCTTCCCCTTGAGCCTGAAACCACATTGCAACATTTCCATGACGGCATCATGACTCCTACCCGGCTTTCGTAGCTCCTGGCGACGTGCGAGCGCTGCGGTGGGCATAATGGTCCGCAGCGCGATGGACGTGTCAACGTGGATATGGGACGCCCTGACGCGGTATTGATTGACTTGGTCCCACTGCCAGCCCACGCCCCAGCTTCCACAATGATAACTATTTTGTGTCGCCAGCATGGCGCGCCTCTTTACGGAGCAAATCCCTCAGAATGCCCCGTTTCTTCAAATTTTCCTCACATGACATGGCAATCGATCTGGGAACGGCGAATACCGTCGTCTACCTCCGCGACATGGGGATCGTGCTCAACGAACCCTCCGTCGTCGCCATCGAAACACGCAACGGCATCAAGAAAGTACGCGCCGTCGGGTCTGACGCCAAGCTGATGATGGGCAAAACCCCGGACAATATCAAAGCGATCAGGCCACTGCGCGACGGCGTAATCGCGGACATCGATGTCGCCGAGCAGATGATCAAGCACTTCATCCAGAAGGTGAACGGCGGCACCACGCGCTTCTTCCATCGGCCGGAAATCGTGATCTGCGTGCCTTCCGGATCCACCACGGTCGAGCGCCGGGCGATCCGCGACGCCGCGTCAAATGCCGGCGCCTCCAAAGTGCTGTTGATCGAAGAGCCGATGGCCGCGGCGATCGGCGCTGGCCTGCCGGTTACCGAGCCCGTCGGGGCTATGGTCGTCGATATCGGGGGCGGGACGACCGAGGTCGCGGTGCTTTCCCTGCGGGGGCTGGCCTATAGCAACTCAGTGCGCATGGGCGGCGATAAGATGGACGATGCAATCTCGTCCTTCATCCGCCGCAAGCATAATCTGATGGTAGGCGAGGCCACGGCCGAGCGGATCAAGCATGAAATCGGCAGCGCGCGCAGTCCGCAGGGCGACGGCAAGATTCTCCGCATCAAGGGCCGGGATCTGGTTGCGGGCGTGCCGAAGGAAATCGGCGTGACGCAGGCAGAAATCGCGGAAGCCATCGCCGAACCGATCAGCCAGATCCTCGGCGCCGTGCTGGTGGCATTGGAAAACACGCCGCCGGAGCTGGCAGCAGATATCGTGGATCAGGGCATCGTTCTCACCGGCGGCGGCGCCCTGCTCGATCGCATGGACGAGCTTCTGGCCCACGCCACCGGACTGCCAGTTTCGGTGGCCGACGACGCGCTGATCTGTGTAGCACGGGGAGCGGGTCGCGCGCTTGAGGACGCATCGTATCGCGGCGTCCTCATGGAGGCTTGAGGTAAACTCAACCTAAATCCCATTGTGCGCACATTAGCTGCCGTCGCGAGCGATACTCGCACGATGGCGATTCAGGGACTCATGGGTCATGACCCGCACCGCCTGCAAACCGCTCCGGTCACCGTTCTGAAGACGCAGCCAGGCCTTGCTGAGCGCGCTCAGTCCTATCATTCCAGCAAGACCGCCGATGCGGTGCGCGACATGCCTGATGTCCTCCCCACCATCGATCGCGGCCAATCCCGCTTCCAACTGCTCGTGAAAGCGAGCAATCATGGCGTTTGCTTCGTCAACGCCAATCAGATTTGCCAGTCGTGTGTGAGGGTCGAGCTGCGCGGCGAGACGCGGATCTGAACCGGTCCACTTGATCACCATTGAAGTCAGTTCGCCAATCGCAAAAGGTTTGGATAGAAAATCGTCGAAGCCCGCATGTCTGAAATATTGAATGCCCGTATCCGGGCGTAAACTAGTAAATGCGATTATCGGGCACGATTTTCCCCACCCACCCAGCGCACGAATCTTCGCAGTTGCCTGGATTCCATCAATTACGGGCATCTCTATATCCATAAGGATCATGGAGTATTGGTGGCTCTGCGTCGCTTTTATCGCTTCCGATCCATTCAAAACATAATCTACATTGCGCCTACTTTCAGACATCACCGCGCGGACGATGTCATGATACATTGTTTCGTCATCCACGACGAGGATGGGATCATCCGCCAAGGCCTGCTCTTCTGACAGTTTTCCTACCTTCCATTGATTCAAATCAATGAGATTAGTTTAATTATGAGCCCTCGACAATTATCGTTGAAGTACGATACGATGAAATCCATAAAATAAGCGTCGCATTGATTTGACCATATATTAGGATGGGAAGGCTAGTGGCAGGGGACAGGATACTCGTCGCGGACGATCATCCGCTGATCCACGAAGGTATTCAGCTCGCTATTCGAGCACGCTATCCCGGTTATCATGTGGATGTCGCCGAGACGATTGCACAAGCGGAGCAGCTGATCGCGCGCCATCGTGATTATCGCCTCCTGTTGCTTGATTATATGCTTCCTGACAGCAATGGGTTCAGCGGCTTCTTCCGCTTGCAGCACGCCCTGGGCAAGGTTCCTATCGCAATTATATCAGCCCACGGCAACGATCAGATAGTCGCCGCCTCACAAGCGCTGGGTGCCGCCGGATTTCTTTCCAAATCACGACCACTTGACGAAATCGCTTCTGCAATAGGCCAATTGCTGGCCGGAAAACTGGTATTTCCTCCAGTCCAGGCCTCAACCGACGATATCGTGGATGCACGAAACAGACTCGATCTCCTTTCCGGTGCGCAGAAAAGAGTGCTTCTGGCGCTGGCGAAAGGAGAATTGAACAAGCAGATTGCCGGTGATCTTGGCGTTTCGGAAGCGACCGTGAAGGCACATCTTTCCGCAATTTTCAAGAAACTCGGCGTGACGAACCGCACACAGGCGATCTTGGTGATACAACCTTTACTGGAGGTCACTGAAAGAGTGTAGTGATTGGTATTCTTGCCAATAAGACCCGGAATCGAAACGGCATGAGCTGGCTTCGGATTGCTGCAAGGACCGCTCTTTTCCCCCTGTTCCTGGCCGGCTTTGCCTTGTGGCTGGGTGGCGAATATCGGCGCGCAAACGAATTTGGGGAAGCCACGCGCCGCTCCATTGCGCAGCGACAGGACGTGCAGCAGCTACTTTCGTTAGTGCAGGACGCAGAGACTGGCCAGCGCGGTTATGTAATCACTGGAAATCCGGGCTTTTTAATGCCATATGCCGATGCTCGCAAGACGCTGGCGGCACGTCTGAAATCCGTGAAAGACTCCGTTGCCGGAAACGCAATCGAGATGGCGCGCTACGAAAAACTGAAATCGCTTATCGATGCTAAATTTGCCGAAATGCAGCTCGTTCTCGACATACGCGATCGTGATGGTCTTGCAGCAGCAGCCGCTCACGTCTCTGACAGCCGGGGCAAGCAACTCATGGATCAGATCCGCACTGTGGTGCAGACGATGATCGCTTCGGAAAGCGCGGCGCTGAACCATAGCCGCGCCGCTTATCGAGAAGGAAGGGCCAACACCCAGAAATTCATTTGGCGCGCGATCGTTGTAATCGGAGTAATCGCGTGTTTCGTGGGTTATCTGATCGGCAAGGGAAGCCGTGCTCGTCATCAGCTCGCCTTTGAAAAGGAGGAATCGGCGATACGACAACGCGCAATCTTCGATCGTTCGACCGATGGCATCATCCTGATCAACCCCAGCGGAAGCATCGAGACCATCAACCCGGCGGCAGAACGCATGTTCGGATACGAGGCGAACGAACTCTTGCGGCGCGACATTTCTACCCTTGTTGATATTGCCCCCGGAGTTGGGGCTTTTCTGGAGCGGCTCGGGCTGCACGGCGAAGAGCTCGCCCATGGTACGATGATTGGTGTGGCAGGTCACCACAAGGACGGATCGGCCGTACATGTCGATGTGGTACTGGGCACCATGCCCTTACCGGACGGCGTACATATCGTTGCGGCTCTGCGCGATATTTCGGTGCGCAAAGAAGTCGAGCTGATGAAGGATGAATTCATCTCGACCGTCAGCCACGAATTGCGTACGCCTCTTACCTCCGTACTCGGTTCGCTCAGCCTGTTGAGAAGCGGCGCGGCAGGGGAAATGGCGCCGCAGGCACATCGCCTGGCCGTGATCGCAGAAAACAACTGCCAGCGCCTTATCCGCCTGATCAACGACATACTCGATATCGACAAAATTCATGCCGGGACGATGGCGTTCGACTACGACAATATCGACCTGCGCGACGTTACGGCAACGGCTGTGCAGGCGATGCACGGTCTGGCGCAACAGAATTCGGTTTCGATCATCAGCGAAGTTCCTGATGTGCCGATCATGGTTCGCGCGGATGTCGAACGCCTCGTGCAAGTCGCAACCAATCTCCTGTCCAACGCGGTGCGATATTCGCCTGAGGGAACCAGTGTCCGCATCGTGGCGACCGCACCGGACGGGCTGGGCGTCATTCAGGTATCGGATCAGGGACCCGGCATTTCGGACGAATTCAAAAGGCACATTTTCAGCCGTTTTGCGCAGGGAACGCGTCCCAATCACCATGTCATTGCAGGGACCGGCCTCGGATTGGCCATATCTCGCGAGATCGTGCGCAACCATGGCGGCGAGATATGGTTCGACAATCGCAGAGAGGGCGGAGCTGTTTTCTCTTTTAGCGTCCCGCGATGGAGTGACATCCAGGCATCCGAAACGCCGGGTGCGACCAATCTGCTCATCTGCGAAGATGATCGGGATGCGGGCGAAATAGTTCAGAAACTTCTGGCCTCCCAAGGCCTCCATGCGGATATCGTGCGTACGGCGCGAGAAGCGCAGATGAGCGTAATGAGCGGCAAATATGTCGCATTATTACTGGATCTCGGGTTGCCAGACGGTAGCGGTATTGACGTCATCCGCTTCATAAGGTCGTCGGAGCCTGTGCGGGAAATGCCCATCGTGATCATTTCCGGCGCCGATCCCAGGCAAACGGCCCTTCCGCCCGGCTCCGTGGATATCATTGACTGGATCGAAAAGCCTATCGAACCCTCGCGCTTGGTACATGCGGTCGAATTGGCAATCGCACGCACGAATTCGGATCAGCCGCTTATCCTGCACGTGGAAGACGACCGGGATACACTTGAAATATTTTCAACCGCACTTTCCGGACGAGGGCGCGTCGTCGGGGTCAGCGACCTCGCGTCAGCGCGCGCATTCTTGCGCCATCGTCTGCCAGACGTGGTTATCCTAGATCTGGGGCTTCCAGATGGTTCCGGCGCGGACCTTTTACCCATACTCGTCGATCCTGATGGCGGCGCTCTTCCGACTATTATCTATTCTGCACAGGATATTAGTGGAGAACTACAGCGATCTGTTGATGCAGTGCTCACCAAGTCACGTCGTACGTTGCCGAGTCTGGTCGCTACCGTGTCCAAAATATTGGACGGCAAGAAGAGGCCCGTTGGCTGAATATGATTAGCGAAACCAACATCCTGTATATCGACGATGAACCTGACATCCGACTGATCGTCGAGATGGCACTGCAATTGCGCGAAGGCGTAAGGGTGCGGACCGCAGGATCAGGAAAAGAGGCGTTTCAAATCCTCGACAAGGAAAACTGGCGCCCCGATCTGATCCTGGTCGATGTGATGATGCCTGAAATGGACGGCCCGGCCGTATTGGCGCGGCTGCGCGCCAACACGGAAACGGATAAGGTGCCGGTGGGCTTCATCACCGCTAAGGCGCGACAGCAGGATATTGATGCTTATCTTACACTTGGTGCAGCGGGTGTAATAACCAAGCCGTTCGATCCAATGTCCTTGGCAGATCAGGTACTTGCGCTTATATGATGAGTGGTCGCATAAGATTTCCGCATGATGGGAAAGATAACAACCGGTTCGCATGTCAACGAAAATGTTATATGTGGATGACGAACCTGATGTGCGTCTGATCGTTGCACTATCGTTGCAATTGCGGTCGGATATCGAAACCCGCGCCGCCGCATCAGCAAATGAAGCAATCAGGATTCTTACAGAAGAAAAATGGATCGCCGATCTTGTCCTCGTGGACGTCATGATGCCAGAAATCAGCGGCCCGCAGATGCTCGCCAAACTTCGTGAAACGCCCGAGACCAGCAAGATACCCGTCGCTTTCGTCACAGCACGCGCGCGCAAGCAGGATATTGACGATTATCTGGCGCAGGGCGCCGTGGGGATCATCGTAAAACCATTCGATGCCCTGACCTTTGCGGAACAGGCGCTCGCGTTGCTCGAACAAACCCGCGCGTAACGAGGCGGCACTTTTTCTTTTCGACCACGGTGTCGAAACGCGGATAAGCGCTGAATGAGAGGAAACGAAGTCGGCGCTCCCGTTGCGAGCAAATCGGGACACACTCACCATCCACATCCACACCTGATTGGCACCCGATGGTCAATCTCCCGACGGTCGATCAGAATGGGCGCTTTTGCCATCTAGTCGGGCCGACAAATCGCGCACACTTTCAACAAACGCGCGGGCGTAGGGGTAGATTTCTTCAGCGCAGGTTGTCGGGCGCAAATGGCCCGCGTGCTCAAACAATTGCACGGCCAATCTGTCTTCAAGACTCCGGATTAACTGCAGGGCGGCCTTTTTGCTGCCCCCGATCATGGCTACCGCGTTCGCAAGCGTTGCTTCCTCAGCCATTACGACAAAAGCCTGGATCTCAGCCAACGGCGCATTTGCCAGTCGTGCTTCCAAAGCTTTCGATAAATCCGTGGCAACCCCAACCGGTTGGGGCTGTTCGCTTGTCACCTTGGCATCATGGACCATGTTTCCTAAAACTTCTTTCTGATGAACGCGCACATAGCAAATTGCGCTATCCAGAGCGTCGGTCAGGCGTTTCATATCCACGGGCTTTTCGATCACATCCGTGGCGCCCCGCTTGATCGTCTGGATTGCGGGAATGAAATTATCGCGATCCGTGATGAGGACGAGGGGCGTACCAGACCGCATCGCCAGATTTTCTTGGATATCCCGAACTGAAGCCCATACGAGTTGCTCGTCATCCAGCAAAATACAGCCGGGTTCCAGAAATTCCAGTATCTGCAAAAGCTCCTTCGCAGAACAGAAGGATTGGGGCTTGAAACCCGCATTCGCCAGTCGAGCATCGAGCGACGCGCGCACTGTCGCGGAGTGAGACACAATATAGACGCGGCCCCTTTCGATCATCTTAGACCTTCGACAAGCAGGAAATACCGTGCTTTATATGGCTTCGGCGAGCGCACCGATGGGTTTACCAGCCGCAGATGATCTTACGACTTTTGATGGTTTCAGTCACGTAAAGACAAAAAACGCAACGGCCATTAACCGTTTTAGTCCATTTTGTTGCCTCGATAGAAGAATGGTTGAAGTAGAGGTAAAGAAAATGGGCAAGGTCCATGTCCTGATCGTCGATGATTCCCTGACGATCAGAGCAATGCTGGAAACGGCGCTCAGCGGTGATCCGGGTATAAAGGTCGTTGGTTTGGCCGCGGACGCTGCGGAAGCTGAAAAATTTCTGCGCGAGCGTGTCCCCGATGTAATCACGCTCGACATCAAAATGCCGGGAATTGACGGACTAGAGTTTTTGAGCAGGATCAAGGCTTGGCATAAAAAGCCCGTAATCATGTTATCTTCCTGCTCTTCTGCCGGTGCGGCAGAGCGGCTGGAAGCATTAAAGCGTGGGGCTGCAGGGTCGTTCGATAAGGCGCAGGCGATGACGCACACCCCTGCTCTTATCAGATTGATCAAGGACGCGGCACGCGGCCATGCGAAGCCTGACACTGCTGATCAACTTGCGCTTCGTGCCCAGACTGTGGCCGAGGCATGAGCAAGTCAGTTGTATTTCGATAATTGGGATGCCCAAATCTGATAACTGTCCACGCTGGTTCGGTCGCCCTCGGCGAAACAGTGACAGGCGTTAGTCACACGCAATTTTTGGCGGGCTCGGCAGCATTGCATGGGACGGCGTAGCGCCGGGTGAACCTTCGCGACAGTCTGCAGCACCACAAGGCAGGCCGGCGCAAGCTTTCATTTCTACGCATGATCAACCTGAACGACGACTTTGCCGATTTGCTGCATCGAATCGAGATAGCGCGACGCGTTCACGACCTCGTCCAGTGTAAAACTTTTTGCGATCAGCGGACGAAGCTTGCCGGTTTTCACGCCATCGCGAATGAACTGTATCGCGCGGGCATTTCTTTCCGGCCTGTCTTCCAACATCATGGCAAAACCAAGCAAATTCAAGTTTTTGCTGACGACGTCACCCAGCGGCAATGGCGCAGGATCGAAGCTCAGAACCCCATAGAGAATGATCGTACCATAGGGCGCGGTGATCTTGGTAAGCTGCTCTATCGCCGGTCCGCCGATAGGATCGAACACGAACTGCACACCGGCATTGCCGGTAATCTCGTTCACGCGCCGAACAAGATCTTCTTCATCCGTGACGATCACGTGATCAGCGCCCATCGCGCGAATAGCCTCGCCCTTTGTTCTGCCACGCGTGGTGGCAATGACCCGGGCACCAAGCATTTTCAGGATCTGGATCGCAGGAGGGCCGACGCTGCTCGATGCGGCGGTGACGAGGACATAATTGCCCACTTTGATCGACACCAGATCGACCAGACCGGCATAGGCAGTCATGTAGCTCGACCATAAGGATGCAGATTCCAGCGCATCCAGCCCGGGAGGCGTAAGCGTGGCCCAATGAACGGGCACGATCATCAGTTCGCCCCACGCGCCATAGGGGTTGAGTTCCATGATCGGCAACGTGCCAACGTGATCGCCGACCGCAAATTCGGTGACGCCCTGCCCCACGCTTTCCACGATCCCAGCCGCCTCATATCCGATGCGCGACGGTAGTTGCGGCTTTACCGGGTGCCAGCCCTGCCGGAACATTGCTTCGGAACGGTTGAGCCCGAAGGCAGAAATGCGAAGGCGGATTTCGCCGGGGCCGGGCTCCGGAACGTCGACTTGCTCCAGACGAAGCACTTCTGAATCCCCAACCTCGTGAAAAAGGGCTGCGCGTGCTTTTGTCATTGGACCTCCAGGAAAGGAGCGATATCGATAGTTTCGATCGGCAACTAACCTTGCCGAGGATAGGCTGCGGTGCGACTGTCAATTTGACTATGATTTTATGCGGTCAGCTGCGGCATGCTGCCGCCCGGAAGAATTCCTGCATTCTAACATAAGGTAACGGACCAATGACCGTCTCCTCTCAACGCGACCGGAAACCTTTGATATCGGCTTCGACGAAAGCCGGCCGGACCCCCTTATCATGGAGACCGGACAGGTTTCGCTGGATGTCTACACGTCCAAGGAACGGTTCGAGCTGGAAAAGGAGATATTCGGCAGGGTTTGGCTGAATATCGCCGAGACGAGCGAAATCCCCAATCCCGGCGACTGGATCGTGCGCGACGTGGCAGTGCGCTTGGTGTCCGCGATCATCGTGCGCGGCAAGGACATGAAGATCCCGGCCTTCCACAACATCTGCTCGCATCGCGGGATGAAGCTGGTGTGGGACAAGAAGCGGCGGGGCGGCACGTTTTCCTGCCCCTATCATGCCTGGTACAGTTCGGCGAGCAGGAGGTGCTGTGCAAGCACCTTGCAGCAGTATCCGAAGCTATCACCAATGATCTGGATCGCGCAATGACGATCGCAGCGGAATAAGATCAAACTGCGAAATGCGGATGCTTTTTCTGTCCGCATTTCGCCGCTTGCTTCAGCGAATGTCGGCTTCCGCGACGAGCGGGCGACTTTCCCGCGTTGCTTTCATCCGGCTTTCGGCGTCGTTGGGATCGGACGTCAGGATCACATGATCCGGGTGCACCTCGAGCAGCACGCCGGCGAAGGGAAATCCTTCCAGGCTGCCGGTAACCCGGTAACTGACTGAATCGCCGGGTTTGAACGTCTCCGGATCGAAGTTAAATTCGAACGGACAATTCTCGCCATCCATACCTTTCATGATCAAGCTCTCCTTCAGCATTCTTGTACAGGATCATAAAACACAAGATCAACAGACCGTTGCCGCTTCTCATAGATGTTGCCTGTTGGAGCGTTCAAAACAAGGACATGAAATCGCGCTTCGGCTCGGTTTTTCCATCCCATTCCATATGGGCCTTATGGATTAATTCCATGGGTCTAAACGACGCGGGCGTCAGGTCCATCAGTTCGACGAACCCGCCATTGCCATCGCGCGTATCGAAGAGCGCGAAGCGTTCGCCGCCGGGCAGAGAGCCGGAAAATGCGATGGCATAACCTTGACTCTCCAGACGCGTTCGTCCCTGATCAAACGGAACGCGTAGCAAGACATGGTGATAACCCGCCCCACGTTCATCCAGGATTTCGCGGAAAACGGAAGGCGCATCGTTCATCTGTTGCAGCAATTCGATCAGCAAGCCGCCCGAAAATCCGAAGCCTATCCGTAAGTCGATTATACTCGGTTGGCCACGGTTCGTCTGCCCCGCCATTGCAGGCACGTCGAACACATAAAACGGCCCCGCTCCAAAAACGTTCGTCCAGTGATCAACGGCGCGATCCATGTCGTTGGTGACATGGCATAGCTCCAATATGCTGCCTTCAGGCTGAATCATTGCCCGCTCCTCTATGATGGTCGTGCCGCTATTCGTTTTATATCATCGATCATCAGATCCAGGGATCGCGCGATCCCTTCTCCTATGTTCTGCAACCTGAGGTCGCCCGGTTCCGGGGCCATATGGTTTTCATAAAGGATCAGGCTGCTCATCGTGATGGTCGCAAACTGGATATAGGCGACGTCCGCGAGATGCGCGCTCAGCCCCGCTTCTCTAAGCGCGTCGAGGATCGCGGTACGCAGGCGCAGGGCATGGGGCCAGTGCAAAGGCTTGAGACTTTGCGACAGAATGGCCGCTGAAATGCCCGGAAACTGGCTATACACCTGCGGCGAGGAGGAAACCACCACCCGGAGCTTCTCTTCCCAGGTGCAGCCTGAAACGTCAGGCATCGCGATGCGGGTCACTTCATCGGCCAGAAGTGCGACCATGTCGGCCTTGTCTTCGACGTGGCGGTAAAGAAAGCAGGCGAGCCGAAACCCCGAGCTCCTTGGCCACGCGCCGCATGTTTATCGCCGCAACGCCTTCACTGCGCGCAATCTTCATGAGAGCCCCTACCAGCCGCGTGCGGTCCAGGGCGGGCCCCTCGTCGAGGCGCCGGCGGGCTTGAGGCACGGGCGAGTTGCGAGCGATCATGGCCACAGCGCTATTCCCGGCGTCCACAAAGTCAATCCGCAACGCCCGTCGATAACATTTCGCTTCGTCTGCACTCCCTCCGGCGCCTTTCGGAACCTCACGATTTCGCCTCGGACCGCAGGTCAAGGCCCGGACCGAAAGGAGAGACGGCGCCAGTAAATCCGCTGGTTCTTACAGGCAAGAAAGCACTCGTCACGGGCGCCAATCCAGCCGGTCGAGTCGCCGCTCGTGTGGGAAATCCAGAGCATAGGTCCTTTACCCACTCGCGTTTTGGTTCGCGCTGTTCTATTTTCCTTCTGGAAATGGGAGCGAGATCATGATTGCGCTGTTCCTCTTGCTGGCTACTTCAGACCCGACGGGCGTAACCAATGATCAGACAAACTTCGTCCGCAATGCAGCTGCCTGTCCCCGAACAAAGGTGCGGTTCCATACGGGCCGCGCCAACGACTGCTTCATTCTGATGGGCCAATTCCCACCACCAGCGAAGGATTCCCGTTCGCCGCCGCCTACGTTAACCAGCGCGATCAATAGCTAAGGTTCGCTAAAACGGCTTGGTGTCGCCATAGATGGAAGCCGCCATGACGCCACCATCGACCAGCAGGTCGGTCCCCGTGAGGAATGACGCTTGTGGGCTCAACAGGAATTCGGCGGACACCGCGATATCCTCTGCCGTACCGATCCGCTGAATAGGACTGATCTGCAACATCACCGCCATTTCGGGCACATTTTGTTGCTCGAACCGTCCCATCGTTGTGGAGATGATGCCCGGGCTGATGGAGTTTATCCGTGCGCCCCTTTTTCCCCAACGAACGGCGGCCGCCTGGACACGATCAGGGTTGCCGAGCTTGGACAGGCAATAAGCCAGATCCGGCGTTTCCCGCCATTCTGCCGTCACCAAACCAAGCAGATCATTCGCAGGTGCGCGCGCAAGTGCAAAGGCCAGTTCCGAAGGCGGAGAGACCGAGAAGCGCGCACAACTCGCTATGAAAACGGCGGCCATGCCTGGTGTCGCGATCGCCTCGAACGCGTCCATCATCAACGCCGTGCCGATCAGGTTGACCTCGTAGATCCGGTCAGCGCTGGCCTGGTTCGGTGAATATCCGGCCGTATGCACCAGGCTTGAAATCGTGCCGAGCGACGAAGCACGCTTGGCGAGGTCAGCAACCGCCGCTGCGTCGGAAACATCCATCTCCACCGCCGTCACATCATAGCCCTCGTAAGCCAGACTCTGTGTGACAGCCTTCAGCTTGCTTCCATCGATCTCGGCCAGCACCAGTTTCGCGCCGCTTCCAATGCGACGGGTACAGGCCACGCCCATGCCGCTGACATTGGCGGTCCTCGATCATTTCGGTTGGGGGAGTGCGTAGGCGACGACGGTGTCGCCCACGGGGCTGAGGAGTGTCGCGCTGCCGCCCGCGGAGATCACCACGAACTGCCGCCCACTCTTGGTCGACGTGTAGATGGCCGGCGTTGCCTGTCCGCCGGCGGGGAGACGGGATCGCCACAATTCCTTGCCGTTGCTAACGTTGAACGCGCGCAAATAGGCATCCTGGGTTGCGCCGATGAACAGCAAGCCGCTCTTCGTAGCAACCGAACCGCCGGTATTCGGGGCCCCCATCGGAATCGGCAAGTGTGACGGGATTGTCAGCGGGCCGCTATCCCGCGCGGTTCCGATCGGCCGATGCCATACGAGCTTGCCCGTTTTCAGATCGACCGCCGAGAGCATGCCATAGGGCGGGCTGAGGCAGGGTACGATCAGCGGTGTCCAGAACAGATTGACCTCCGCTGCGTAAGGCGTCCCAGCCATCGGTACGCCGCCCATGCGGACTTCCTTGCCGCCAAAGCCCTCCGGCTTCCAGCCGCGCGCATCCGCATCAGCGCGCGTTATCAGTTTCACGGTCAGCGCGAAAAGATTGGAATTGACGAACATCAGCCCGCTTTTCGGATCAACCGAAACACTGCCCCAATTGATCGCCCCCAAGGGGCCTGGATAGGCAATCGACCGCTGAAAACCCGGTGGGGTATGGGGGCCTTCATAGTGGGATTCGCGGAACATGATCCGGCACAGCAGCTGGTCCAGCGGCGTGAGACCCCACATTCGCCGCTCCGTCAGATCCGGGCCACGAAACGACGGCAGATCAAAGGATGAGGGCTGGGTCAGGGAAATCCGCTCGCCGGGCACAATACCACTGGTCGGGGTCTTCTCCTCGCGCACGGGATAGAGCGGTTTGCCGGTGACCCGGTCAAGAACGAAGATCTCGCCTTGCTTGGTAGGCTGGATCAGCGCCTTGCGTACGACGCCCTTGACCGGCATGTCGAGCAGCACGGGCTGCGACCCGACGTCATGATCCCACAGATCGTGGTGCAGTGTCTGAAAAGACCATCGCAAGGCGCCAGTCTCGGCATCGATCGCAAGAACTGACGTCGAATATTTGTCATCAAACGCACGGCGCATGCCGCCGTACAGGTCAGGCGTCGAATTTCCAGTTGGCGCATAGACCAGTCCGAGCGCCTCATCGACACTCATGGGTCCCCAGCTGTTGGGCGTGCCGGGCGTATAAGTCTCGCCGACGGCGGGCTCGGTATGGACATCGGGGCGACCCATGTCGAACGCCCAGGCGAACTTGCCCGTGATGGCATCATAAGCCCGGATGGCACCGGATGGCTCACCAATATAGCTGTTGTCGGTGACCCAGCCGCCAAGCACGATCTTGCCCCGAATGATGGTTGGCGCGGAACTGACCGAGTAATAGCCTTGGGGCGCTTTCGGCATACCCTTGAGCAACGACACTTCGCCGTCGCGGCCAAAGCCGACACATGGTTGACCCGTCCGCGCATCGAGCGCGATCAGGCGCGCATCAACCGTGTTGGTGATTATGCGCTCCGGGCAATCCGTGGCCGCCGGAGCCTTGTAATAGGCGACACCGCGGCATGACCCATAGACATAGGCCGCACCGGCATTAGATCTAAAACGCCAGACCTGCTTGCCCGTTTCGGCATCGATTGCAATTACGTCATTATAGCTCGTGCAGGTGTACAAGTTCGGGCCGACCTTGATGGGCGTTGCTTCCATTGCGGCCTTGGCACCTTTCGGCGCCACGCCCGTGTGGAACGTCCATGCAACTTCCAGTTTGCTGACGTTGGCCGGGGTGATCTGATCAAGCGGGCTGAACTTACTGCCCCCACGCGAACCGGCGAAATAGGCCCACTCTCCCGGTGTTGATGGATCGATCTCGCGGGCGCCGAGGCCCGTCGCAGCGGCGATGGTGCCGACACGATATGCAGGGTCGAATGGATCGCGGGGGCCAAACGCATGCGCGACCGCACCAACAGCAATCGCCCCGACGATCCCTGCACTGAATACCGCCAGCGGTCTCTTGTGGAGAACACCCGCACCATTTCCCCATCCCAGCCGTTGCCGGACCGTTTTTCGCAGCAACCAGATGCCAAGGACGAAAGGCGCTATCAGGCGCGGGGCCAGCGCCCAACCGTCAAAACCAACTTCCCATAACGACCAGGCAACCGTCAGGATCAACAAAAGCGCGTATAGCCAAGCTCCAAGCGCGCGCCCCCTCCACAGGAACAGCCCAGCAACGAATGTGAACGCGCCTGCAAGAAGATAATAGGCCGATCCACCCGCGATCAGCAGACGCCCGCCGCCATAGAGCAGCAATATGCCAAGAAACATGAGCAGCGTAGCGTAAACGCGCGGCGCCTTGAGACGCTTTTCCTCGGCCATTCTTCCCCCTCCTCATTGTATCAGCCTGCGCATTCGCCGTGCTGGCTGCAATCCTATCGGCGGGCCGTCAAAGGTGCATGCCACCCGACGCCCGAATACGCTCTCCGGTGATCCAGCCTGCGTCGTCAGAAGCGAGAAAGGCCACAAGGGCTGCAATATCGCCGGGCTTACCGATCTCTCCCAGTGCGGTCTGCGCCTTCAAATGGCTGACGATCGCCTCGTTATCCATGATGAACGCGATGAAATCGGTATCTGTGGCACCCGGTGCAACTGCGTTGACGGTTATCTTGCGCGGCCCCAAACCAAGAGCCATCGACATGGTCATGGAATCCACTGCTGCCTTCGTTGCCGCATAGGCGATTGCGCCAGGATATGCGTTATGCCCCACCATCGACGACAGGTTGATCACCCGTCCGCCATCGCGGATGCGAGGAACGGCATGCTGGCTCACGAATAACAGGCCTTTGACATTCGTCGCAAACACCAGATCGAAATCAGCTTCGGTCGTGTTTTCCACGTCGCCCTGAACGCCGACGCCAGCATTGTTCACGAGAATATCGAGTCCGGATGTTCCACGCGCGGCGAGCGCCTCGTCCAGCTCAGCGAACATCCCGCGAATCTCCGAGACGGATGTAACATCCCCCTGGACGAGAAAGGCTTTTCCGCCAGCAGATTCAATAGCGGCGAGAACGGCTTCCGCAGCCTCCTTGCTCGCACCATAGTGGACAGCGACCAACGCCCCTTCGGACGCGAGCCTGAGCGCGATCTCACGGCCTATGCCACGTGACGCGCCGGTTACGAGCGCCGTCTTTCCTTTTAACTTATCGCCCATGCTAACCCTCAATCTCGCAGATGTTCGCCGCGGTCGGTCTGATACGAACCCGCTGCATGAATGCGCGCGCGCGCGCCATGCTCGGCTGCCAATGCTTCTGCCGTAGTATTGAAGACATCGTCCTCCGTGACGCGCTTGGTAAGAATATCCCAGCATGTAACTGCGAGCTTATCCTGGTCGGTATAGGGACATTCGCGCAGCATGGTCGATTTGCGCCACAGATCGCGCGCGCTGTCGTCGGAGAGACGATAAATGCCGACATGATCGTGCTCTGGTGAAAATTCCACGAGCTGGCCGTGCGGATCATATGCGAGAAACCCGCCGGAAATGATGCGCGGATCGCGAATCGTCTGCGGGAGATACGCGTCGTTATACCAGTCCCGCAAAGCCTGTTCCTGGCCCGGCTTGGCGGCGATCTGCTCCAGTACCACACTGCCGGTTGAAAAGGTCCGCGGTGCACGATCGCGATATTGCAGCGGATAATAATGAAAATCGTCGAGACGTGAGATGTCGATCGAATCTTCAACGATCATGCGCGTCGTCAACGCATTGTCGACATGCTCCTGACAGAACCGATGGGCATCATACACTTCATAAAGCGCCAGATATTTCGCCACGAACCCGTTCGGATAATCCTGAACCTGGTCTTTGGCATATGAGAAACGCTGTTGCGCGATCGAGCCCCGAAACCGCATCGCATCGCGCGTGTGGATGTTCGTGTACCAGTCGTTGAAATCGTCGTCCCGTCCCGCGATGGGATTGGTCAGCACCACCAAAATTGCTTCGATCACCCTTTGCTCTCCCTCATCCCGCTTCAGGCCGACGCTTTTACGCGGCGGTAAAATAGGTTTGCGGACTGCCCATTGTCTCGGTCCAGTCTCTCGGTTGTTTGCCGTCGATATCCTTGATGCCGTATTTCCTGGCGAGTTCGGCACCTATCAACGCCTTGCCTGACAAGGCCTTGCGTTCGGGGTCTTCGAGCAACGCGGCGATGACAAGGCCGGTGAATTCCGGAGTTTCAAACTCAGGCAGGATAGCCCGCAATTCAGGGGGAAAATATTCATCCGGTATTGCCTTGGTCTCATCGGTGCGGACATAGCCGGGCCAATAGGAGATGATGGAAAGGTCCGTATCCTTCAGGTCGATTGCCATGTCGTGGACCATCTTGTCGGTCCCCGCCTTGGCGGCGCCATAGGCTGGGCCGACAAAGTAGGAGACCGCACCATAAAAGGAGATATTCGCGATCAGCGACTTTCCGGTCTGAATCATCAGCGGCGCCGCATAATAGGCCGCCACATAGTCGGAACGCAGCCCGATCACGATCATATCGACCAGCTTCAGGTCCTTTTCCCAGAAGGCGCCGGGCTTGCCTAGTTCCTCGCTGTAAACTGCGGCGGCATTGTTGACGAGCAAATCGAGCCGGCCGGCCTCGCTCTTCACTTGCCCGAACAGCGCCTTGACCTGCGCGTCGTCGCCATGGTCGCACGGGACTGCAATGCCCTTGCCTCCCGCCCTGGTTACCTCCTCCGCGGCAGCTGCGAGGCCATGGGCGTCGCGGCCGGTGAGATAAACTGTCATACCCTTGCTACCCAGCGCGCGCGCAGCGCCGCGGCCGACGCCCCGGCTCGCGCCCGTCACTATCGCAATCTTTTCTGACATCTCTTTTCCTCTTAGATTATCGACGACGTTCGAGTTGCCCTAAGCTGTTGCCCTAAGCTGAAGCAAACGCGCGCGCGGATAGCCTCACCCAAGATAGGCTAGGACGGCTTGGTCTTCGCAATTATCCAGGAGTCTGATCGGCCAGACGTCCAAATTGCCACCATTGTCCGCGCAATAGGCGCGAAGAGTGGTTAAGCGGCTGGGAGAAGTGTGGTTTGGCGCAGCCGCTCAGGCATCCACTGACACGGCAATCGCCGACATTTCCAGCGCGTCTTTCGTTTTGATGATCCGGCCTTCAAGCCAGCCGAGTTCGTCGAATATCTGGCCTTTCGTAGCATCAGCGAGATATTCCAGCGCGGCCAGCTCCGCTTCCAGCGCATCGCGGTTTGTCGGATCGGCGGCGCGCGCAATTCAATCAGGTGCAAGGCTTCGACAGCCCTGCCAGCATCAGTATGCGCTTGCGCCCGCTTTGCCAGGACGCTCGCACCGCCAGCAAGTTCGGCAAGCTCGGGCCAGACAGCGCTCCCGCAAAGCTATGATCGGGCGCAAAATAAGGGTCGCCGCCCATCAGTTCGTCCAGCTGGAAAAATCCGATGATCGTCATCACGCTGCCGTCGTCGTCCCAATGGATGGGCCGTGGTTTGCCATCGAGCGCTCTGTCTAGCGTCCATTTCCGCCTGGAGCCGTTGAGATAGACAAGTCATTACGAATGATCAGCCGGTTATCAGCAACCACAATGTCCTGCGTTTGACTTTGCCAGATGGCCATGTAGCGGATCGCTGAATACTGCGGTCTTGCGTTCCATCGCCCTCGCCCGGTCCACCCATCGATCTTGCGAAACGAGGAATTGGCCGAAGCAGCCGTGGCAATATTCATATGATCCTCTCGATTTTATTGTTTGCGAAAGTCTATAGGTCCAGTCGCATCCTCACAAACGCAGATTGCATTGCTGCGGCAATTTTCGGTTGTTTTACCGTCCGTTCTTGAAGTGCTCCGGAAAACCCGCCATCTGGAGGAAAAGATACGGAGAGCGCCTGATGAATCCTTTGCGCATCGAGCAGATGACGATCTTCGATGTCGAGCCTGCTGAAGTGGTGACGATCGCTGCCGAGCTCGCGGTACCGAACGTCAGCTTCTTCACAACACAGGGCATGCCCGAAGCACGTCGCGTCACGAAGCACAATATTCGCAGGGTACTGGAACGCCTCCACAATACGCCGGTAACCGTCGATACGGTCGAATGCTTCGTGTTAGGCTCAGACGCTCTCGCGATGGAGCATGAAATAGCGCTCGCCGCCGAGCTGGGCGCCAGCGCGATCACCTCCATAAACGTGTACGAAAGCGACGAAGACCGATCAGCCGAGCAACTGGCAGGACTGTGCGCGCTCGCCGACCGTTATGGCCTTTTAGTCAGTCTGGAATTCATCTCCATGGGCACGACCAGAACGCCCGCGCAAGCGCTGCGCGTCGTCCATAAATCGGGCGCATCCAACGCGCGTATCACGGTCGATCTACTGCACGTGATGCGCACAGCCACGCCATTTTCGGAAATCTCTGCGCTCGATCCGGCGCTGATCAGCTCCATCCAGATTTGCGATGGGCCAGAACAGATCGATGACAAAGAGTTGATCGAGGAGGCAAGCTATTCCCGCATGATCCCCGGCACTGGCGCCTTTCCACTTGCGGCATTTCTCAAGAGCATTCCTGCCACAGTTCCCATGGGCGTCGAAGTGCCATTGCGCGCCCTGCGCGAGGGAGGAATGTCGGCCCGCGACAGGACACGGCTGGTAGTAGAGGCCGCGCGCGCACTGCAGCAATCCGTCAGGCGCTGAATACCGCCTTGGGAATATGTGTGATCCGGCAGGCGAGATCCGCTTCGCCTGACGCCACGACATAATGATCTCCTCCATCCACGATCCCGGTCGTGAAAACCACATCCCGGATGTAAATCTGATCGTCGATCGGCTGGGTAAGTTCGGGATTGGCCTCAAGCAGGGGGCTGTCGGACGTACGAACAACCTTCGATGGATCGTCCTTCGCCAGAATGGTCCAATAGGTCCGATAAATCCCGACAATTTCCTTGGGCTCGACGCCATGCCACAGGGTGAGCCAGCCATCATCGGTCAGGATGGGTGGCGCGCCGCCTCCCATTCGCGCCGTCGCCACCGTGGCCGCATGCGGGCGTATTCCGGGTTCGACGTGTGGCTTCCAGTGCAGGGCGTCTGGCGATGAAGCCAGATTGATAGACGGTCCTGCGCGCCATTCGCTCCCCGGCGGATAGGCGAAATAGAGATCACCCAACGGACGCGTCTGCGCCCAATACTGCCCGCCAATGAGCCCTTCAAATATCAGCATGTCCTTGTTCTGATGATCAAGCACGATGCCCTCAAACGTCCAGTCCAAGGCATTTTTCGAGGAATAGAGGGTGGTCGAGTGCCGTTCGGGGCTCACCGAGCACGTCGTCATCAGATAGCGGTTAGCGACCTTGCTTATCCGCGCATCTTCAATCCCGTAACATTGGAAGCTACCCTGCGGCGCAATTGCTCGGTCATAGTGGATGGCCGTCACCGTAAGGCCGTCGGGTGTGAGTTCCACCGGCAGGAGCCAGGAAAGCGACGTAAGCGCCATCACCTTCCAACCGCCGCCATGAAGCAGGAACTTTCGCGGGTCTGACGTATCCACCAGCTCTAGCGGCCATGCATCGCGGACATAACGGCCGTCCTCCGAGCGGATCGCGTGGACATGCCCATCTCGTATGGGATGCCGCAATGCCTCGGCAACCCGAACCATCAGCAGCAGGTTGCCATTGGGCAGCCTGGTTAGACCGGGATTGAACGCGCCCAGCACATAGGTCTCGGCGTCCAGATGCCCCGCCAGTGGCGAGCGAGACAGATCGACATCCGCCGGAAGGAACACGAGCTGATCGACGGTTAAATTCAATTACTTAGCCCCTGAAAATAATGCCGTCAGGGCTAATACACCGTCGGCTGTGATTTGGCTCAGTCCAAAACGCCGAAGCGCAAAAAGCCAATCCACTTCCTGAACCTCTCTGGCTTAGGTTTGACGGGGGTGTGCGTCGCCCGCCATGCTTCAAGCTGTTTTCGCCGATGAATTGCGCTGATATCCACCGCACTCGGATCGTACGGCAACCGTTGAACGAGAGGCATTCCCCATGCTCCCCAAAAAAACGCCCGCGGAACGCGCAAGCAATAAAGCCTCAACGATCCATCCCTGAACTTGCTCCATTGAACGGCATTTGCCTTACAATAATTTCTCGCTGTTTGATGCTGGCCCGCTTTGGCAACGAACCGGCGTGAAGCACGCCACCGCCATATTGTGTTTCGCAGGCGAGGAAGCCTTGGTTTCTATACTATAAAGGGAGGCGAAGCGTGAAAAGTGGCGGGACTGCTGTATGGGTAGCCGTCGCTGGCTCGCTCTTGCTGCTGGCGGGATGTGCTGCGCGGGAAAAGCCGCAAGCAAACCTTGCGCCCGCACCGATAGCCAAGCCTGTTCCACCGGGCGGGGCGTCGCCTGATCTCACAGTACCGGAGGCGGGAAAGGATGGCCGCTTTTCCACTATCAACAGCGGACTAAAATCTGCTGAAGCGGTCTGGCACGTAAGAGCCGCGTTGAATGTCGCGGCGCTCAGCTGCGGCGGTGCAAATGGCGCGGCGATAACCCAGCGCTACAACACATTGCTGAAAAGCAGAAAACAGCTCCTCGCCGATGCCTATCGGAGCGAAAGAGCGCGCTTTAGCGCATCGAACGGTTCCGCAGAACAAGCAGCATTGGACGGTCACATGACCAAACTCTATAATTTCTTCGCACAGCCGCCCGCACAACAGGGTTTCTGTATCGCAGCCGCGAGCGTTTCCGGTAAACTGGCAACGGCCTCGCCCGCCAATTTCTCTACTGTTGCGGAAGGCAGCCTCGAACGACTGGAAGCACCGATCCTCAATTTTTATCGGGATTACGCGGAATACCGTCGAGAATTGGCTGCATGGAAAGCCAATCCGAACGCCAGCCACATGCCGTCCACGATGCAGGCAAAATCTCTGTCGGTTGCGACACGCCCCATTGCGGCGGACTGGCGCATCCAGCTGGGCGCCTTCACCGGCCGCTCGGCCGCGGAAGCGGCCTGGGAAAAGGTGAAGACACGGCTACCTGCCTTGAAAGAATACCGGCCAATTTACGAAGAGGTGACAGGCAGGTCGGAACTGGTTCGCCTTCAGATCGATTCAGCTGACGACCGCGCCGGTGCGCTGAAACTCTGCGCAACGGCTGCAGCGGGCGGATTCGATTGCCTGCCCGTGGGGCGTTGATCCCCATCAAAGGGTTTTGGCGAGAGCCTCGAGCTGGTCAGCGCATTTACCCCAACCTTCGTGAAAACCCATTTCTTCGTGGGTTTTCTTGTCGTCTTCCGACCAATGCGCCGCGCGGGCGATATAACGTGTCTTCCCGTCCTCATCCTCGAAGGTGACCGTAGCCGTCATGAAAGGCTTGTCCGAAGGCTTCCATGCTTCCGTGTAGGCGTCAGTAAATACGAGGCGTTCGTTTTCGACCACCTCGAGATAGACGCCTCTGTTCGGAAATTCGTCGCCGTCCGGGCTGCGCATGACGATCAGGCTCGCTCCACCTGGGCGCAGATCGAGCTGCGCTTCGGCAATGGTCCATGGTAACGGCGCGAACCATTGCTTGAGCAAGGCAGGGTCAGTCCAGGCGCGGTAGAGCTTCTCCCTCGGGACGTCCATCAGGCGTGAAAGCACGAGTTCGTTTGTATCGTTGGTCATCATAGTCTCCATAGTCGGGCTCCAGTGTCAGGATGAAGACGTTGTTGGATCACGCGATCCGACAGAGGCGCAAATTTTCACATGCGCCTTTCAGTTTGCTGACAACCGCATTCCCACACCGTTCAGGCGCATCATGCGATTCCTCCCATCAACGTCGGTATTTATCAATTCCGGCGCACAGGTTTTTTAAAGGAGCAGAGTTATGCGCAAAACAATCATTGTTGGTCTGATGGCGGCAACAATGCTGCCAGCCATGGCATCCGCACAAACCCACGAATTGCGCAAGGATCGCCAGGACATCCGTCAGGAACAGCGCGACGTAAACCGCTCGGTCCGTCGCGGCGACAGCCCACGCGAAGTGCGCGATCAGCGCAATGATGTACGGGAAGCGCGCCAGGAATATCGTCAGGACTGGCGCGACTATCGCCAAAATCATCGGGATGTCTATCGCCAGCAACGATATGTGGGGCCAAGAGGCTATGCCTATCGCCCGGTCGCGGTAGGCTATCGTTTCGCGCCAGTCTATTACGCCCGCAATTACTGGATCTCCGACCCTTGGCGCTATCGCCTGCCGGCAGCAGCGGGCAACCGGCGATGGGTCCGCTACGGCAATGATGTAGTGCTCGTGAACATTCGTACCGGCCGCGTGATTGACGTCAACCGCAACTTCTTCTGGTAGCGTAGTTCAAGCACTGCCCGGATGGTGTCATGCCGTCCGGGCTAGCTTGTAACACCCCTGTAAGCAGCATAGAACGCGTGGCATGACACCCAGGGAGCACAATCATGCCAAGAAAGCTTCTGTTCGTGACCACAATGGCGGGAACACTCACACTCGGCGCCTGCACGGAGGGGACACGCCCCGCTAGCGCCTCGCAAGTACCCGCCGCTGCAAACGCCGCTCCCGTCGCAGCTGCCAGTGCCGACGAGCGACTCAAGCAACTGTTCACGGACAGCGACGAAGCATCCCTGAAACGCAACCCTGTCAACGCGCTGTTCCGCGGGGACATGCGCTACGCTGATCGGCTGGGCGACTATGTGAGCGACGCGTATTTCACCGCGGAGCGCAAGGCTGGCGAGGACGATCTTCGCAACCTGGCGGCAATCGACCGCTCGCAGCTCAATCCCACCAACCGGATCGCCTATGATGTTTTCAAGTGGCAGACCGAATTGACGTTGAAGGGCCTGCAGCCCGATATATTGGCCCTTTCCGTCGTCCGCCCGCTCGATCATTTCGCCGGATGGCAGGTTTTTTATCCGGACATTGCATCAGGCGAAGGCGCCGCGCCCTTCAAGACGGTCGAGGATTACGAGAACAATCTCAAGCGCACGCATGAATATGTAACGCTCCTCGATGCCTCGATCGCCCGCTTCCGCGAAGGCATGGCGTCGGGCGTCGTGCAGCCCAAGCTGGTGGTGCGCAACATGATCGAGCAGTTCGACCTGCAAATCGCACAAGGGGTGGAAGGCTCCACCTTCTATGGTCCGATCAAGAAATTTCCGGAAACTGTCTCGCCGGCCGATCAAACGCGATTGAGAGCCGCATACGCGGCGATGATACGCGATGACATCATCCCCGCTGACACCCGCATGCGGGATTTTTTGAAGAACGAATATCTGCCGGTTGCGCGGGAAGGCGTCGGGCTTTCAGCCATGAAGGGCGGGGATAGGGTCTACGCCTATCTGATCGAACAAAACACCACCCTCCCGCTCACCGCCGACTATATCCACAACCTTGGGCTCAGCGAAGTCGCCAGGATCAAGGCGGAGATGGAAAAGATCAAGGCTAAAACGGGCTTCAAGGGCACGCTGTCGCAATTCTTCGATTATCTGCGATCCAACAAGCAGTTCAAGTTCAGCAGCAAGGAAGAGATGCGCGATACGTTCCTCGCCATTGGCAAGCGGGTCGATCAACGTATTCCGGAGCAATTTGCCCTTCTCCCCAAGGCACCCCTTGAAATTCGCCCCGTTCCCGCGTTCCGCGAGAAGACCGACGCAGGTGGCTCCTATCAGCAGGGAACACCGGACGGGACACGTCCCGGCGTTTTCTATTACAACGCCTATGACCTCCCTTCGCGCAACAAAAGCGGCAGCGAAACACTGTATTTGCACGAAGCCGTGCCGGGACATCACTTCCAGATCAGCCTTGCGCAAGAGAATACAGACCTGCCGAATTTCATGCGGTTCGGCGGGAATACCGCCTATGTCGAGGGATGGGCGCTCTATGCGGAAACGCTGTGGAATGTTCTCGGCATGGAGACAGACCCCTATCAGCGCTTCGGCGGGCTGAATGACGAGATGTTGCGAGCCATGCGATTGGTCGTCGATAGCGGCATCCACGCCAAGGGCTGGACCCGCGACCAGGCGATCAAATATATGCTCGCCAATTCGGGGCAAAGCGAAAATGATGCCCGTACCGAGGTGGAGCGCTACATCGCTATTCCCGGACAGGCGCTTGCCTACAAGATCGGCCAGCTGACCATTCTCAAAATGAAGGCGAAGGCGCAGGCTGAACTCGGCGCAAAGTTTGACCCGCGAGCCTTCCATGCGGAGGTGCTTGGCACCGGCGCCCTGCCAATGACCGTACTGGAAGCCAAGATCGAAGCCTGGATCACTGCACAAAAGGGGTGAGGATAGAGGGAAGGCTGTCACCCCCTCCCAGGTTGGCCGCGCCACTCCTCGGGGGGGAACGGCGCGGCCGACGAACACATTTCTGTGCCCGTCAGTCCGAAAGGGGGTGGACCGACGGGATAACGCATGGATCGGGCTTTGGTTCGACGGGGTAAAAACTGGGCAAAATGCTTTCGCCCGTGGGCGGTGGATTTGCGGCTACACTACACCATCCCGTGCGATCTCGGCTACCAGCCAACTCCTGAAACGGCGAATCTTGGTCACGTTCCGGCGATATTCGGGATAGACCAGCCAATATCCGTAGCCCAGGGTTGAAATCTGCTCGAAAGGTCGAACCAACCGGCCTTCCGCAAGATCGTTCCGCCAGAAAAAGGGCGTCAACATCGCGATACCCTGGCCGGCTATGGCGGCGTTGCCTTCATGGGCCTGCGAATCCAGCCGAATACCAGGCCGGATCGGACCGGCGGGCATCTCAATCCCCGCTTCCCGCAACCACCAGGGCCACCACGGATCGTGTGCACTGATTTGCGGTAGATGGAGCAAATCTTCGGGTTTCAGGGATCCGCCATGCGCTGCCAGAAAACTTGGACTGCACATGGGCGTGAAGAGCACCGGCAAGAGCAATTCGGCGACAAGTCCAGGCCATTCGCCATCCCCATGCCCGCTGCGGACCGCTACATCGACATCCTCCCGCGCAAAATCGACGATATGATCCGACGCAAGCAGGCGCACGCCCATTTCGGGATGGGCAAGCTGGAATGAGCCGAGCCGCCACGCGAACCATGCATTGGCGAAGGTGTTCGAAGTACTGATCGTCAGCAGGGTTTCATCATCGGCCCGAACACTCGCAAATGCCTCATCGATGGTATCGAATGCCTGGGACAGCTTGACGGTGATGCGCCGCCCAGCCTCCGTCAGTGCCACCCGCCGTTTTTCCCGCCGGAACAGTGCTACGCCCAATCGCTCCTCCAGCAACTTAATCTGATAGCTTACGGCCGCCTGAGTCATCGACAATTCAGCGGCCGCCGTCGTGAAGTTTTCATGACGAGCAGCCGCTTCGAACACACGAACGGCAGCCAAAGGCGGAATTCGACGCATGGTTAATCATAAGCCTGGCTTGTCATGTCCGTCTATCGTTTCGTTAGCAGCAGAACGAGCAAAAGAGCATCTGACTTTCGTCAAACACATTTGTTCGAAGGATCGCTGACATGACTGATCACCCCGGCGAGAGCCAGATCTGGGCCGACCACCACACCGAATGGTCCAAATTTCCTGTGATGCTGTACCGCTCGGTTTCCGAAGCATTTGCGGCACTTAACCGTGTCCAGTTTTCGGCCCCCTGGCGGCAGGATCAACGGGCGCCCGCATGCGTCAAGAAGCAAGGATAAAACCCGTCCCGCGTCTTCGCAACGTTCGCGCTGATTTGCATTTCGCTTTTATCCGGCAGAAGCTAACCGTGCAGATAACGAAGATGCGGGAGCGGCGTTAATGATCAGAATCGAAGGCGGTGAACGGTCGCCAGGCAAAAAGCTGCTCTTTGCCATCCTGGTCGCGGTACTGCTTGCAATACCCCTCTTTACCGTCTGGCTGCTGATCTATGATCGCCAATCGCAATCGGACACCGCGCGGGAATCGATCGCGGAAGGGTGGGGCGGCCCACAAACGATCGCCGGCCCGCTACTTGTCATTCCCTATCTCGGCGCGACCAGCGAAACGGTCGAGGAAGCGGGCAAGCAGGTCACCCGAACACGCCAGATATGGCAGGAACTGACGCTTGCGCCACAGGCTGCGGAAATCACGACGAGCCTGCGGCCGGAAGCGCGCAAGCGGTCAATCTATGAAGTCGTGGTTTATGAAGCGCTGGCGGCCGGCAAGGCACGTTTCGCAATACCCGACGATCTCAACCGGCTCGGCATACCCATGGAGAGCCTGGCATTCGACCGTGCAGAAATCCGCTTCGGATTGAGTGACGCGCGCGGGCTCTTCGGCGCGCCGCCAAGGGTGACGCTAGCCGGCAAGACACTCTCACTCCATCCCGGTCACGGTACCAGTGCCACCAGCAACGCAGGCTTTTTCGCATGGATAGATGTCAGCGCGCTGCCCGGCGCGCCGATCACCGTCGCATTCGATTATCGATTTCGGGGGAATGGCAGCCTGACACTGCATCCGCAGGCAGGCGATACGTATTGGTCGATTAAGTCGGCGTGGCCTCATCCGTCATTCCAGGGCGGCTTCCTTCCCGTGACCCGGAGCGTCGATACCAAAGGATTCACGGCCGAATACAGGATCGGGAATCTGGCGCTCGGGACGTCACTGATATCAAGCGGTGAACCCGTTGGCGATTCTACGCCAAGCCGTTCAAGCAACACCTATGCGCCTCCCACCGGGGCCTATGAAGCGCGCGTTGACCTCGTCCAGCCTGTCGATCTCTACGCGCAGGTAAGCCGTGCAGCGAAATACGGCTTCCTGTTTATCGGCTTCACTTTCCTCGCATTTCTGATGTTTGACGTCATCGGCGGCGTTAAGGTTTCAACCGTAGAATATCTGCTGATCGGCGCCGCGCTCGTGCTCTTTTTCGTGCTCTTGCTGGCCTTTGCCGAGGTAATCGGCTTCACGGCGGCATATCTTCTGGCGAGCGCGGCGATCATCGGCCTGATCACCACATACTCAGCCGCCGTACTGAAGAGCTGGCCAAGGGCGAGCTTTGTCGCCGGTTTGCTCATCGCACTCTACGCCGTTCTTTATGTGCTGCTCAGCCTTGAGGCCTACTCCTTGTTGATCGGATCAGTGATGCTGTTCGTAGCGCTGGCTTCAGTGATGTACGTAACCCGCCGGCTGGACTGGAGCGGAAGGCAAGTCGTGGAAACGGCCGGGGACTGAAGATGCCGATCACTGCCCTCCTCGTTGCCGGGCGCAGGCCCGGCATCGATCCGCTTGCCGCATATTTCGGTATCGAGGACAAGGTTCTGATCCCGGTCAATGGCGAAGCTATGCTATCGCGCGTCGCCCGCACGCTCGTCGATCATCCAGCGATCGCGCGCGTCGTCATTCTTGCGCAGGAGCCTGACAGGCTGCTAGCGGCCGTACCGTGGATGCAGAAGCACGAGCGCATCACGACAAGCGCTGGAGGTGCGTCCGTAAGCAAGGCGGTAGCAAAAGCGGTTCGCGCTAATTCGGATGGCTTTCCGTTTCTGCTTACAACCGCCGATAATATTTTGCTCGATCACGTGATGATCGACGCGTTTATAGCGGGTGCATCATCTCACGACCTTGCCGTTGCACTGGTCGAGCGTCAGACATTGCTGGCCGCCTATCCCGCATCCCAGCGCACCTGGTTACGCTTTCGCGATGGCGCATGGTCGGGAGCAAATCTCTTCTGGTTCGGCGACCCCCGTGTCGATCAGGTGCTTGCGTTATGGCAGACCATCGAACAGCAGCGCAAGAAGGGCAGCGCCATCATTCGCGCTTTTGGGCCAGTCATGTTGGTCATGGTCGGGCTTCATCTGCTCACGATCGATCAGGCAATCGCGCGTGCGGGCCGACGGTTCGGGCTTGATGCAATACCCGTAGCGCTTCCCTTTGCGGAGGCGTGTATCGACGTCGACAAGCCGGACGATCACCAGCTTGCATCAGAAATATTGGCGCGCCGCGTCGGACCACGCTAGGAGCGCGCCATGTCGATCAAGAAGGCCATCATCCTCAGCGCCGGCCAGGGTTCGCGGCTCCTTCCGCTGACCCAGGATCAGCCTAAATGTTTGATCCCTTTTGGCGGCAAGACGCTGATCGAATGGCAGATTGCCGCATTGGCGGCCAACGGTATAGAACACATCGTCGTCGTGACCGGTTTTCGCTCCGAGAAAGTCGAAGCGCATCTGGCCCGGATCGAAGGTCCGCGAATTCACGTTCGCTTCAACCCGTTCTTCCAGGTCGCGGATAATCTGGGTTCCTGCTGGATCGCGCGCGATGAGATGGATCAGGATTTCATCATCCTCAATGGCGATACCCTGGTGTCTCCCGCCATCATCGCGACACTCATCGCTCAGAGCCAGGCGCCGATCACCGTCACGATCGATATCAAATCGAGCTACGATGACGACGATATGAAAGTGAACCGGGAGGGCACCCGGCTCATCGCGATCGGCAAGACCCTGACGCCCACGGAAAGCAATGCGGAATCGATCGGCATGCTGGCGTTTCGCGGCCGTGGCCCGCAGATATTTCGCGATCAGGTGGATCGCATGATGCGCACTCCGGACGGGGTGAAGCGCTGGTATCTCCGCGCGATCAACGAGCTTGCACCGCAGGACGTGGTAGGTGTCGTTTCTATTGCCGAACTCGAATGGGCGGAAGTCGACTTTCCGGCCGATCTCGAAATTGCCGGCGCGCTTGCCAACAGATGGGCGACCGGCGCCTTCCGCTGATTACTGCCAGACGACGCCGATCCAGCCTACGAGCTTTTCAATTTCCCGGGTGTCGAGCGCACGCGCCTCGCCAAGCTGGGGCGGTTTCGGCCAGCCTGCATCTTCAACGCTGACGCCTTCGGCGGATCGCTCGCCTTCATAGCGCGGGATGACGTGGAAATGGACGTGGGGATCGACCATCATCAGCATCAGATAGTTGATCCGCTGGTAATGGACTGCCTGCATCAGCGCCATTTCAATATGTGCCGTCACGGTCGACAGTTCGGCGAACGCGTCCGGTTTCAGCGCCGAAAAGGCGGTTACATCCGACTTCGCGGCCAGAACCAGCGATCCCAGAGTGGGTTGCGCCGGCCGAAGCAAAACCAGCCAATGCGCATATTCGCGGATGAGCGTCGCCGGGTATCCGAATTTGCGAATGGTCTCGTTCATCTGCTCTCCAGCCATGAGTTTATTGCTCCGCCTGTACCGGTCCGAACTTCCGCCTGAACGTAACGGACCGCGTGAAACAGCAAGGAAAGCAGCGTCCAGGCAGCGACCAGGATGAGTCCCAGATCAGGCCGGCCTGCCAATGTCGCGAAGAACAATATCACCATGTTCGGATTCCTGCGCGCAGTGATCAGGCGGAAATCCGAATCGATCTTCTCCCAGACATGGATATGCATGCCGAAGCGGCGCATGAAAGCGCCCTCGACGAGCCGTTGCACGACATAGCCGACGAGGATGACGGCAAGCACCCAATTCTCGGTAAATGCGCCGAGGGGGCGTCCATAGACGGTCAGTCCGATCGCCCAGGCGTACCACCAGAAGGGCGGATGGACCAGATCGATGCCATGATCGAACACATCGCCCCATTTTGAAGAGGTAATCGTGCATCGCGCGAGTTTTCCGTCGACGGTGTCCAGCACCATGAAGACGAAGCCCGCCAGCATCCCGGAAAAATATTGGCCATGCGCGAAGAGGATCGTTGCCCAGACGCACAAGATGGCGCCAACTGCAGTAACCATATTGGGACTGATCCCCAGCCGTGCGGCCCACCGCGTCAGGACGAGCGCAAGTTCCGGCCACAGATATTTGGTGAGGACATCCGTGACGCCCTTGTACGCGCCGTAGTAGCTCTGCCGCTCAAGTATGCGAGCAGTGTCCATTGTCAGCCGCCCGATGAAGGGAGTCTCGCGTTTACGAAGTTCGCGATTTTCCAGCTGTATCCCGGACGTCGTCTCGATCTGCGTCAGTCCACTGACGGATACTGTCTGCTGACTTTCCATCGCTTCGCGGAGTGCCGTTTCCTGCTCCCGTCCTGTACAATTAGCCAGAACGGGAATACCATCGACCGTCAGCACACTTGCAGACTTTTCTGCGATGAGCTTGAGCCACTGCCAATCGAAGACGTAATGGTCGTTGGCCAGGATCGGGCCGGAACCATCGACCTTTATGCTCCCCGCCTTTGCCTCGACAATCCGGGCGAGGCGCTGCTTTGCCGTCAGTCCCCAAAGCCTCGCATCGTTCTCACCCACATTCTGCACGTCAATCTGGTGCACTATTCTGTCTTTCTGTCAGTCGGCAATTGCTTGTTGCTATTGTCATTTGAGCATTCGGCTTTTGTGCTTACGCTAATGTAAAAAGGGCTCTATTCGGCTGTTATCCGTGACGCCAGCGCTTTTGTTGCGAGGTTTCCTGGAAAGCAGCGCGGTTACGCAAGCCGCAATTTTCGCGCCGTTTTACCAAGCGCTTTTTTGTCGGAGACCGACAGGCCGGTTCGCGCCGCCAGCCATATTCCACATGGACAGAGAAAGATGCCGAGCGCGATATGCAATGGATCAGGCATGACTGCTGAAACTGTCATCGTAAACACGATAACCGCGCCAATGGACAGGGTAACCAGGGCTGTCCTGATAAACGGCGCGTGGAATGGGTGGATGCCCTCCGTCCACCACAGCTGGACCATGGGCACGATACAGGAAATGCTCACGCCGGTCGCTACGGCGATGGCCATTCCATTGATGCCGGCGGCCGGCAGTAAAATCACCCCGATGATTGTGGCGGCAAGCAAACCCAGCAAACTGCCTACGAGCGGATGATGGTAGCGGCTCACAACCGTTTGAATCGATGAGGCCTGCCCGAAAATGGCCTCTATCATACGGGCCAATGCCAGCACGACGAGGGCCCAAAGCGCTGCGGTTGCTCCGGGTCCGAACAAGCCCAATATCGATTTTCCGCCCCCGATCACGACGCACACGATCGGCATGGCCACAAGTACGGAAAGCCGCGTGGCAAAGCCGTAGATCTCCACGACATAGCGCTTGTCATGGCCAACCGTTTCGGAGGCCAGCGGCGCCATCACATAGGAGAAGGCCATTCTCACCAACTGAATCAGGCTCGCTATCTTGCGCGCGATTGCGAACAGGCCGGACGCGCTGGCGCCGGCCGCACCGGGAATGATCACGTTCAGGATGAGCGGAGGCGCATCAGCGAACAGGCGATTGATGATATTGGACGGAAGAACAGATACGCCAGCCAGCAGAACCGCGACAGGGCCTCTCCCATTTTCGCGCGGTCGCGTGAACACCAGCCGCAAATCATAATATTGTGAAAGCAGACGCACCGAAAACGCACACGTGATCGCAAGCGAGCAAATGTGCGCGATCAACAAGCCGAGCGTGTCGACGCCACAAGCCCACAACAGCGTGGCGATGATCATCCGGATGACCTGTTCCCATAATATGCGCAGTCTTATTTCGGGGCCAAAGGCCTTGCGGGCACGCAGCGCCGACGTCGAAACCTCGAGGAAGGCCCACAACGGCAAAGCCCAGGCGAACACCGCGATACCGGTTACAAGCCCTGGCTTATCGTCCGCCGATACGTTGATGACCTGGCCGATATAAGGCGCAAAGAAACTCACCAGGATTGCAATTACGGTACAAGGCGACAGGCTCCACAATAATGCGTTGCGTAGCGCATCTGCGCGCGCCGCATCACTGCGGGCTTGCGGAATGACGCGTTGCAGCGCGCTTGTCATCCCGAGATCAGCGATATTTTCGACAAGGTTCACGGCGGACCACAGCACCATATAAAGACCGTAGGTCGGCAATCCGAACAGCCATACATAGAGCGGCTGGGACACGACCTCGATCATCGCACCCGCCCGTGCGAGCAGAGCTGTGCCCGCGCCCTTCGCGAGATGGCGTGAGGTAGGGGGGTTGGCATCCCACTGCGGTATTGGATCGGTTTTCGGCATGTTTGCGTCGCTTCTTACGCGCGTGCCCTCGTTTGAGCGAGCAGGGAAATGGCGCGCTGCGGTGTTCCGGCATTGAGCCAAGCGTATCTATTCGCTATCGGCTCAATGCCAGTACAGGGAATTATGATTCATGGCCGAATTCGCACTGCCGAAAAACAGCAAGATCTCGAACAAGGGAAAGAAGCATAAGGCTTCAACCGACGGATCCAATCTCCGTACGTTCAAGATTTACCGCTATGACCCGGATTCGGGCGAAAATCCGCATTACGACAAGTTCGAGCTGGATCTCGACGAATGCGGCCCGATGGTGCTCGATGCGCTTATCAAGATCAAGAACGAGGTCGATCCGACGCTGACGTTCCGTCGCTCATGCCGTGAAGGCATTTGCGGTTCCTGTTCAATGAATATGGACGGCCGCAACGGCCTAGCCTGCACGACGGCGATCGAGGACTGCGACAAGGAGGTGAGCATCACGCCTCTGCCGCATATGGACGTGATCAAGGATCTGGTTCCCGATTTTACGCATTTCTATGCGCAATATGCTTCGATCCAACCGTGGCTGAAAACGGTCACGCCGCCACCTTCGGGCAAGGAACGCCTGCAGTCGCCCGATGACCGCAACAAGCTTGACGGCCTGTACGAATGCATCCTTTGTGCGTGCTGCTCGACAAGCTGCCCGAGCTATTGGTGGAACAGCGATAAATTTCTCGGTCCGGCGATCCTGCTCCAGGCCTATCGCTGGCTGGCCGACAGCCGTGACGAAATGACTGGTGAGCGGCTCGACGAGCTGGAAGATCCGTTCCGTCTCTACCGCTGCCACACCATTATGAATTGCGCGAACGTCTGCCCGAAGGGACTCTCCCCCGCACGAGCGATTGCCGAGGTCAAGAAGATGGTGGTGGAACGACAGATCTGACCCAGGTGACTGATGAAAAATGGATAGAGTTCAGCTATGATCCCGATCCAGCCCATCCCGGCTGGATGATCTGGGGCCCATTGCATAACAGCCAGTTCAACACGCTTTACGAACCGATACGCGTGCGTGAGGCGGGGCCGGGCAAGGCGGTGGTCCGCTGCATGCCCAGCAATATCTTGACCAGTACGACCGGCAATCTCCATGGAGGCGCGCTTGCGGGGTTTATCGATATCGCGCTTTTCGCGGGAGCCCGCGGCTGCGGTATCATGCCCCATGGCATCCACGTGACGATCGATCTTTCCATTCAGTATCTTTCGCCGGGGTTTCCAGACATCAACCTTGACGCCCATGTCGAACTGACGCGCGAGACCGGGCGCATGGCTTTCATGCGGGGCGTTGTCGAACAGGACGGAACCACCATGGCGTCTTTTATGGCCGTCTTCCGCAAGGGCATGCGCGCCGGGTGACGGACGTACTTGGAAGATATGATGCACTTATAGCAGCAACAGAACTTCGTCCCGACGCGGATCAGCGGGCAGCGGCAATCAGATTGAGTGCGCTGCAGCGCGAACTGGAGGCAGTTCCGCCAAGGGGATCGATACTCTGGCGCCTATTGCGCAAAGCGCCACCGCCGCCCCGCGGACTATATATGTGGGGTGGGGTCGGCCGCGGTAAATCGATGCTGATGGACCTTTTTTTCGGCTGCGTCGCCGTCACCGCGAAACGCCGCGTCCACTTCCACGAATTCATGATCGAGGTTCACGATCGCCTTCGCGTCGAGCGCGCAAAGGAAAAGGGTGATCCCATAGCGCCGGTCGTCGCTGCGCTCGCAGAACAGGCGAAGCTGCTCGCATTTGACGAAATGGTCGTCAATAACACCGCTGACGCAATGATCCTGTCGAGACTTTTCACCGGATTGATCGACGCCGGGGTGACTATGGTCACGACCTCCAACCGTCCGCCCAGGGATCTCTACAAAGATGGGTTGAATCGCGAACATTTCCTTCCGTTCACTGCGCTCGTCGAGCAGCGGCTGGATGTTCTGTCGCTGAACGGCCCCGTCGATTACAGGCTCGAACGGCTGGGCGGACATCCGACCTGGTATTCGCCCGTCGGCGATACGGCCACCGAGGCGGTGCGCGCCGCCTTCTTTCGTCTCACCGACTATCCGCCGGAAGACAGCATTCATGTGCCGTCAGAAGAATTGGCGATTTCCGACGGACGTTCGATCCGCGTGCCTAAAAGCCTGAAGGGCGTCGCGGTCTTTTCCTTTAAGCGCCTTTGCGGGGAAGCACGCGGGGCGCCGGACTATCTAGCGATCGCCCGTCATTTCCATACGGTTATCATCGTCGGCATTCCGCTGCTTGGGCCAGAGAAGCGAAACGAAGCGGCACGGTTCAAGACGCTGATCGATGCGCTGTACGAGCACAAGGTGAAGCTGCTTGCAACGGCCGAGGCCGAGCCGGCCGATCTCTATCCCGAGGGAGACGGCGCGTTTGAATTCGAGCGCACGGTATCGCGTCTTATGGAAATGCAAAGCCGCGATTATCTAGCACTGGGACATGGTCTCTGATCTATTCACCGACAGGCGTGATTCCGGAAATCATTCTTCATCCCGCGCAACGCCACGTTAAAAACCGAAATTTTGAGCACTCCAACGGTTGCCGCCCGCACCGAATCAGCCTAAGCGATGCCCGTTTTCAGGATGCTGCAGTGCCGTAGTATCCATTTCAGTCCTTTTCAGGAAACAGGGGAGTCGAATGGCTCGGAAAAAGATTGCGCTTATCGGTGCCGGCAATATCGGCGGAACACTGGCTCATCTCGCGGCGTCGAAAGAGCTCGGCGATGTCGTTTTATTCGACGTGGTCGAAGGCATTCCGCAAGGCAAGGCACTCGATCTTTCGCAATGTGGTCCTGTCGAGGGATTTGATACCAAGATCACCGGCACCAATGACTATGCTGATATTGCTGGCGCGGACGTGATCATCGTAACCGCCGGTGTTGCCCGTAAGCCTGGCATGAGCCGTGACGACCTACTCGGCATCAATCTGAAAGTGATGAAAGCCGTTGGCGAAGGCATCAAGAACAACGCGCCGGACGCCTTCGTGATCTGTATCACCAATCCGCTCGACGCGATGGTCTGGGCTCTTCGCGAATTCTCTGGCCTGCCGCACCACAAGGTCGTCGGCATGGCCGGCGTGCTCGACAGTGCACGGTTCAGTACGTTCCTTGCGCAGGAATTCAAGGTCTCGGTCAAGGACGTGACGTCTTTCGTGCTTGGCGGTCATGGCGACACCATGGTGCCGGTCATCGAATATTCCGCTGTGTCCGGTATCCCGGTTCCCGATCTCATTGAGATGGGTTTCTCCACCAAGGAGCGGATCGACGCGATTGTGCAGCGCACGCGCTCGGGCGGCGGTGAAATCGTTGGCCTGCTCAAAACCGGCTCTGCCTTCTATGCCCCTGCCACCAGCGGCATCGCGATGGCGGAGGCGTATCTGTCGGACAAGAAGCGCGTCCTGCCGTGCGCCGCCTATGTCGAAGGCAAGTATGGTGTCGATGGTCTTTACGTCGGCGTGCCGGTCGTAATCGGTGCAGGCGGCGTGGAGAAGATCGTCGAGATCAAGCTCAACGACGAAGCCAAAGCCAATCTCCAGGTCTCTGTCGATGCGGTCAAGGAATTGCTGGTTGCCTGCAAAGGCATCGACAGCAGCCTAGCCTGATCACGCACGATTAATTCTGCAACAATAGAAAGTCAGTAGCGAGCCATGTCGATCCTCGTAAACGCGAATACCAAGGTCATTACCCAGGGCATGACCGGCAATACCGGTACGTTCCACACCGAGCAGGCCCTGGCATACGGCACGAAGATGGTCGGCGGCGTGACACCCGGCAAGGGCGGCACGACCCACATCGGCCTGCCCAATTTCAACACGGTGCGGGAAGCGGTCGCCGCCACGGGCGCGACCGCGAGCGTCGTGTATGTTCCACCGCCCTTCGCTGCGGATTCGATCCTCGAGGCGATCGATGCGGAGGTACCGCTCATCGTCTGCATCACCGAAGGCATTCCGGTTCTGGACATGGTCCGCGTGAAGCGGGCGCTGTCCGGCTCCAAGTCGCGCCTGATCGGCCCCAACTGCCCCGGTGTTCTTACGCCTGGCGAGTGCAAGATCGGCATCATGCCCGGATCGATCTTCTCCAAGGGCTCGGTCGGGGTTGTTTCGCGTTCCGGCACGCTTACCTATGAAGCCGTGTTCCAGACCACCAACGAAGGCCTCGGCCAGACCACCGCAGTCGGCATCGGCGGCGATCCGGTCAACGGCACGAACTTCATTGATGTGCTGGAGCTTTTCCTCGCTGACGATGCGACCAAATCGATCATCATGATCGGCGAAATCGGCGGCTCGGCTGAGGAGGAAGCAGCGCAATTCCTGGTCGACGAAGCCAAGCGCGGCCGCAAGAAACCAATGGCTGGATTCATCGCAGGCCGTACGGCGCCTCCGGGCCGGCGCATGGGCCATGCCGGTGCGATCGTTTCTGGCGGCCAGGGCGGCGCTGAAGACAAGATCGCGGCCATGGAAGCGGCTGGCATCAAGGTGGCGTCAAGCCCGTCGGAACTGGGAACCACGCTGGCCCAAGTTCTAAAGGGCTGATTAACCATATCCGGGCATAGCTGCGCGTTTGTGTTATAGCGCAGTACGCACAAGGACGGAAAAAATGGGTGTCGAAGGACTCGAATTCGAAGAATTGGAAGGGGTAAGCCCTTCCTTTGTGGAAGCGCTGTATCGCCAATACCACCGCGAGCCTAGTTCAGTGGAAGCCAGCTGGCGGCGCTATTTCGAAGGTCTGGAAGCAACCATTGACGGGCCGAGCTGGGCACGTGCCGGATGGCCGCCAGCAGATGAAAACGCGCTGACGGAAGCACTCGATCCGACCCGGATGGAGCCGGCCGCCAAGCCTGCGCGCAAGGACGCGGCGGCGCCTGCTCAGGCCGCCCCCGTTCCCAGCACCCAGGATATTTCCCGCGCGGCGGGAGATTCGATCCGCGCGATGATGCTCATCCGCACCTATCGCGTGCGTGGGCATTTGCTTGCGAACCTTGACCCGCTGGGCCTTGCGCAGCGGGAAATGCCGGCTGATCTGACGCCGGAATATCATGGATTTGGCGAAGCCGATCTGGACCGTCCGATCTATATCGGCGGCTCTCTCGGCTTTCAAACCGCCACCATTCGCGAGCTGATCGCCGTCCTCCGCCGCAATTATTGCGGCCATGTCGGCCTCGAATACATGCACATCGGCGATATCGAGGAGCGCCGCTTCCTGCAGGAACGCATGGAAGGCAAGGACAAGGAAATCCACTTCACGCCCGAAGGCAAGAAGGCGATTTTCAACAAGGTGATCGAGGCAGAGGAATGGGAGAAGTTCCTCGGCCGTAAGTATGTGGGCACCAAGCGCTTCGGCCTGGACGGCGGTGAATCCATGATTCCCGCGCTGGAATCGGTCATCAAATATGGCGGCCAATATGGCGTCATCGAAATCGTTATCGGCATGGCACACCGTGGCCGGCTCAATGTCCTCGCCAACGTTATGTCCAAGCCCTACCGCGCGATCTTCAGCGAATTCGCAGGCGGCTCGGCCAATCCGGAGGACGTTGGCGGATCAGGCGACGTCAAATACCATCTCGGCACATCTACCGACCGCGAGTTTGACGGGCATATGGTCCATCTTTCTCTGGCACCAAATCCCAGCCATCTCGAAGCGGTTGATCCCGTCGTGCTTGGCAAGGCGCGGGCAAAACAAACCAAGCTCTCCGACAATGAGCGCGAGAAGGTCTTGCCGATTCTGCTACACGGTGATGCGGCTTTTGCGGGCCAGGGCATCATCATGGAATGCTTCGGCTTTTCCGGACTGCGCGGATATCATACCGGCGGCACGATCCATTTCGTCATCAACAACCAGGTCGGTTTCACCACCAGCCCGCAATTTGCACGCTCTTCGCCCTATCCGTCGGACATCGCAAAGATGGTCCAGGCGCCGATCCTGCATGTGAATGGCGACGATCCCGAGGCAGTTACCTTTGCCTGCAAGGTCGCAACCGAATTCCGGCATACCTTCAAGCGCGATGTCGTCATCGATATGTGGTGCTATCGCCGCTTCGGACACAATGAAGGTGATGAGCCGGGTTTCACCCAGCCGCTGATGTATGATGAGATCCGCAAGCATCCGCCGGTCTCCGCCATTTACGGTGATAAGCTGCGTGCCGAGGGCGTAATCGAGGAAAACTGGGCCGCCGACGTCAGCGCCGCGTTTATCGCGAGGCTCGAAGAGGATTTTGACGCCGCCAAGGGCTTCCGGGTCAACAAGGCGGATTGGTTCGAAGGCGACTGGTCCGGATTTGCCGCGCCACGCGAGGCGATCACCGAACGGCGGGCCGCGATCACCGGCATCGATCGCAAACGCATGGATTTGCTTGCCGCTGCACTGACGACGGTTCCCGGAGATCTATCGATCCACAAGACGCTTGCCCGCATCCTCGAAGCCAAGAAAGCGATGTTCGAGAGCGGCGCCGGCTTCGATTGGGCAACCGCCGAGGCGCTCGCGTTCGGTTCGCTCTTGCAGGACGGTTTCGGTGTCCGCCTGTCGGGCCAGGATTCCGGGCGGGGCACGTTCAGCCAGCGCCATGCCGTATGGGTCGATCAGAAGGACGGCCACAAATATATCCCGCTGTCATCGCTCGACCGCAAATTCCAGGTGCTGGACAGCCCGCTTTCCGAATTTGGCGTGCTGGGTTTCGAATATGGCTATGCCTCCGCGGCCCCGAATACGCTGGTGCTGTGGGAAGCGCAGTTCGGCGATTTCGCCAACGGCGCCCAAGTGATGATCGATCAGTTCATTGCCGCCGGCGAAGCCAAGTGGCTACGCGTCAATGGTCTGGTGATGCTGCTGCCGCATGGCTATGAAGGCCAGGGTCCCGAACATAGCTCCGCCCGTCTCGAGCGCTATCTTCAGCTCTGCGCAGAAGACAATATGCAGGTCTGCAACATCACGACACCGGCGAATTATTACCATGTGCTGCGGCGCCAAATGAAGCGCGATTTCCGCAAGCCGCTGGTCATTATGACGCCGAAGTCGCTCCTGCGGCACAAGTCGGCGGTGTCGACGATCGACGAATTCATGGGCGATAGCCACTTCCAGCGGTTACTTTCCGATCCGAAGGCACCGGCGGACAAGGATGTGAAGCGTGTCGTGCTCTGCTCGGGCAAGGTTTTCTACGACATTGCGGACGCACGGGATCAGGCTGGCGACGCGAATACTTCCATCATCCGGGTCGAGCAGATCTATCCCTTCCCCGCGGAAGCTTTGGTCGCCCGGCTAAAGAAGATGCCGAAACTAGAAACCGTGGTCTGGGCTCAGGAAGAGCCCAAGAACAACGGCTCATGGTTCTTTGTCGAACCATTGATCGAGGAATGCCTCAAGCAAATAGGCAAGGGCCCGGCACGTGCAATCTACGCTGGCCGCGCGGCATCCGCCGCAACCGCGACCGGCCTTGCGCGCAAACATGTCGCGCAACAGCAGGCACTCGTGGCCGAAGCACTGGGCCACACGCCCGCCAACGCATAAGGAACGATATTCATGGCAAAAGACGTTGTCGTCCCAACTCTTGGCGAGTCTATCACGGAAGCGACGCTGGGCCAGTGGCTCAAGCAGCCAGGCGATGTGGTAAAGGCCGACGAGCCCATCGCCAGTCTTGAAACCGACAAGGTTGCAGTAGACGTACCCTCGCCTGTGGCCGGCGTTATGGGTGCGCAGGCAGTGGCTGAAGGCGATACCGTCCAGGTGGGCGCCGTGATCGCGCAGATTAGCGAAGGCAAGGAACCAGCCGATCACGCAACCCCGAAGGTGGAAGACCGCACCAGTGTGGGCCAGGCCGAAGCCGCCGCGCCACCTGAACCGGCCGCAGCACCGGTCGATGAAGATGCAGACAAGGATCCGGTGACGCTATCGCCTTCCGTGCGCCGCGCGGTTCTGGAGCATGGTGTCGATCCGTCGCGGATCAAGGGAACTGGCAAGGACGGCCGTATCACCAAGGATGACGTCCTCGAAGCAGCAAAGCAGAAGACCGCGGCCCATGCACCCCAGCCCGCGCCCGTCGAAACCGCACCGGCGTCGGCGCTGGCAAGCGCGGCTCCTGTAGCTGCAACGGCCGGCGAACGCCGCGAAGAACGTGTTCGCATGACGCGCCTGCGCCAGACCATCGCCAGCCGCCTGAAGGAGGCGCAGAACACCGCTGCGATCCTCACCACCTTTAACGATGTCGACATGACCGCCGTCATCGAGGCGCGAAGCAAGTACAAGGATCTCTTCGAAAAGAAGCATGGAGTCCGCCTCGGCTTCATGGGCTTTTTCGTGAAGGCCGCCTGCATGGCGCTGAAGGACGTTCCTTCCGTCAACGCGGCCATCGAGGGCGATGATATCGTCTATCGCGACTATGCCGATATTTCCGTCGCGGTCTCGGCTCCGAATGGCCTGGTCGTGCCTGTGATCCGCAATGCCGATCAGCTTTCGGTCGCCGCCGTCGAGCGCACCATCGGCGATTTCGGCAAGCGGGCCAAGGATGGCAAGCTGAGCATGGACGAGATGAAGGGCGGCACCTTCACGATCTCCAACGGCGGCGTCTTTGGATCGCTGATGTCGACACCCATCATCAATCCGCCGCAATCGGCGGTTCTCGGCTTGCATCGTATCGAGGATCGCGCAGTCGTGCGGGATGGGCAGATCGTCATCCGCCCGATGATGTATCTCGCCCTCAGCTACGATCACCGCCTGATCGATGGCCGCGAAGCCGTAACGTTCCTCGTCGCGATCAAGAATGCGATCGAGGATCCCACGCGGCTGCTGATTGATCTGTAATTCTCGTACCTCGGGAAATATAATGTCCGATTATAATTTCGACGTTCTTGTTATAGGCTCCGGCCCGGGCGGCTACGTCGCCGCGATCCGCGCGGCGCAACTGGGTCTCAAGACAGCCTGCGCCGAGAGCCGCGAAACGCTGGGTGGGACATGCCTCAACGTTGGCTGCATTCCTTCGAAGGCACTCCTCCACGCGTCCGAACTCTATGATGAAGCGGCCAGCGGAAAGCTGGCCAAGCTCGGGGTAAAAACAACCGTAGAGCTCGACCTCGACACGATGCATGGGCAGCGCAAGGAAGCCGTGCAGGGCCTGACCGGCGGGATCGCCTTCCTGTTCAAGAAAAACAAGATCGAATGGCTGAAGGGCCATGCCGCCTTCACCGGCAAGGATAGTGTCACGGTCGGCGATCGTACCGTGCGCGCAAAGAATATCGTCATCGCGACCGGCTCCTCGGTAACCCCGCTGCCGGGCGTGGCGATCGACCAGAAGGTCGTCGTCGATTCAACCGGGGCGCTTGAATTGCCGAAGGTGCCGGAGCATCTCGTGGTTATCGGGGGCGGCGTGATCGGGCTGGAGCTCGGTTCGGTGTGGAAACGCCTTGGGGCAAAAGTGACTGTTGTCGAATTCCTCGATCAGATCCTGCCCGGCATGGACGGTGAAATCCGCAAGGAAGCCAACAAGATCTTCAAGAAGCAGGGGATCGAGTTCAAGCTTTCCACCAAGGTAACCGGCGTGAAGGTCAGCAAGGGCAAGGCGACACTGACCGTCGAACCAGCGGCCGGCGGGGCCGCCGAAATGATTGCCGCCGATGTGGTGCTGGTCGCCATCGGCCGCCGACCCAACACGGATGGCCTGGCGCTCGACAAGGCGGGTCTGTCTGTCAACAAGCGCGGTCAGATCGAGATCGATCATGACTTCCAGACGTCGGTTCCTGGCGTCTGGGCGATCGGCGATGTCGTGCCTGGCCCCATGCTTGCGCACAAGGCTGAGGACGAAGGTATCGCAGTCGCCGAGAACATCGCTGGCCTGACTGGGATCGTAAATCACGACGTGATTCCGGGCGTGGTGTACACAATGCCTGAGATCGCGGGCGTCGGCCTGACCGAGGAGCAGGCCAGGGAGCGCGGCGAGATCAAGGTCGGCAAATTCCCGATGCTCGCCAATTCGCGCGCCAAGACCAATCATGAGCCCGACGGGTTCGTGAAGGTCATCGCCGATGCCAAAACCGATCGCGTCCTGGGTGTTCACATCATCGCTTCGCTTGCGGGCACGATGATTGCGCAGGCGGCGCAGGCCATGGAGTTCGGCGCGACTTCAGAAGATATTGCCTACACCTGCCATGCGCATCCGACCCATTCGGAAGCGCTGAAAGAAGCGGCGATGGCTGTCCAGGGCAAGCCGATCCACATCTGACCGGATCCGTCTGACGGAACCCGAATGGTCACTCCGACATTGTTACGGAGACATCAACCGTTCGGATTACCGCATGAAGACCCCATATGCTCTCGTTCCAATGCTCGCTTTGGTCGTCTCAGGCTGTGGCCCGCAGAAGCTTGCCCTGCCCTCTGACCCCATTGGGAGGGCGGCGACATGCGGCGTCGTGGCGGCGGCTGACGCGCGGTCAAAAAACCAGCAAGTCGCCGCGCCGCTATCCTTCGATAAGCAGGGCCAGATCGTCCATTATGCGTTGCTTGCGGGGGCTGCCGACCAGCAATTCTCCCGCGACAAGGCCTCGGCAGTAATCGCGCAGATGCAGGAGATTCAGGACAGGATTACGAGTGGTAAGTGGCAGGACTTGGTCCAACCGTGTGAGGCTGCATTTCCAGAGGCAAACCTGTCCCAATCCGTCTCCCTGCCGTCCGATCCGCTGACGTCGGAGCTGAGCTGCTACATGCTCGGCAAATTCATGACAAAGGCACTCGCCTCGCAAGGCAATGCATATGAGGCTCAATTGCTTCAATATGGTGAGCTGGCGCGCGCGCTCGACCCGAAGGTCGCAGTGGCACTCGAAAAACGCGGCATACGATCGGAAACGGCGCGTAACGTGGAAAGAAACGAGGCGCTCAGCACTGCCGCCAAGCTCGGCCCGCCATCCAAGGTGATGGACGCCTGCTCGGAACGTTACGCCAAGACATAGAGCATTGAAACGATAGATGGAATCACCCACCGCTCATCCTGAGTAAGGGCTGAGCGAATCAATCTAATCACAGTTTTCCCTGGAAGCGGATTCAGGCCAGAACGAGCCCGACCTCACTAAAGGGCCTGGGCTCATCAGGCGTGTCTTCCATCAGCGCCAGCGGCCGCTGCCACAGGCCGACATCCCGCCACGCGCCATCCTTGAAGCCGACCCCGCGCCATACGCCGGCGCGCTGAAAGCCCACCGCTTCGTGCATGTCTATGCTCGCTTCGTTGGGCAGGGCGATCGTCGCCAGCGCCTGCGTATAGCCCTGCGTGCTCAACGTTCTTATCAGGGCCATGTACAATTCCCGCCCGATGCCTTGCCGCTGCCGGTCCGGCGCTACGTAGATCGCGGTTTCCACGGTAAAACGATATGCCCAACGTTCCCGAAACCGCGCGGCATAGGCGTACGCGATTACGACACCGTCCGTCTCGGCGACGAGCCATGGATAGGTTGGAAGGACGGTAGTGATACGGCGGGCGATCTCCTTTGCGGAGGGCGCCCGTTCCTCGAAGGAAACGCTCTGCGCATCCACATAGGGCGCATAGATGGCAGCGATCGCCGTGCTGTCCTCTGCAGTAGAAGTCCGAACCTGAAAGCTCACAGGCCCATCTTCGCTATAAGCAGTTGCATAAAGCCACGGTCATCCGCCGTGACGCGGGATGAAGCGCCTAGCCCGCCGCATTCGAGGCACCGCACCTGCATGGCCGGACCCATCAACACGCTGCGCGCATCATGGATCGCCTGCTCGATAGCGCGCTGCGGCTGCTTTGCGGCCATCGACCATGGATCCCGCGCTTCGCTACCATTGTCCCGCCCCGAACGCGCGGCATCACGCAGGAACTTTTCAAAACGGTTGGGCTCGCGCTCGATGAACAGGGCGCGCACATTTTTTGGGTCGAGCTTGGCGAGACGCCCGGCTTCGGCAATCGCGTCATCCAGAGACCCGAACGCATCGACCAGACCGATCTGTCGTGCCGTTCCGCCTGCCCAGACGCGCCCTTCCGCGATTTCGTAAACGCGCGCGATCGGAAGATGACGTGACTGCGCCACCAATTCGGTGAACCGGCGATAGACATCATCGATACCGAGCTGGACGAGCTTATCGAACTCGGGCGAGGTGCCGTTAAGGACGTTCGGTTCGCCCGACAGCGGCGTCGTTTTCACGCCGTCAGCCGACAGCCCCAGCTTGTCGAGCGTTCCCTTGAACGTCGGGATGATACCAAACACACCGATCGAGCCGGTGATGGTGGACGGTTCCGCATAGATCTTGCTGGCCGGCGTCGAGACCCAGTAGCCGCCGCTGGCCGCGACCGACCCCATGGAAACGACGACCGGAAGCCCCTGGGCTTTCGCGGCGAGAATCTGGTTGCGGATGCGCTCGGCGGCTGTGACCGACCCACCGGGAGAATCCACGCGCACCACCAACGCCTTGATCCGATTGCGAGTCAGCTCCTCAGCCAGCAACGCGGATATCGTATCGCCTGCCGCCGTTCCCGGCCCCGCTTCGCCATCGACGATCTCACCCGCGATCGTCAGAACACCGACTGCATCGCCGCTCGTCGATTCCGGATGTGAATCGACGTAGCTGTCATAGTCGATCGCTTTGAAACCAGCTGACTTGTTGGCCTCCCCCGCAACCTCGGCGACGCGCTTGCCAAAGGCGATCCGGTCGCCAAGCCTGTCCACCATGCCGGCCGCAAGGGCTGCTCCGGAGATACTGCCATTGGCTGTGCCAATGAAGCGATCCGGCGCCGCAATGTAGTCTGCCAGCTTCGCCTTGGGGCGAACCTTGGAAACGTCGCTCTTCCAGCTTCCCCACAGGCTATCCGCCAAGACCTGGTTGGCTTCCCGCGCTTCGGGTGACTGATCGTTCCGGATGAACGGTTCCACCGCCGACTTGAACTTGCCAACTTTGTAAACGTGGGTGCTCACGCCGATCTTGTCGAGAAAGCCCTTGTAATAGAGCTGCGAACCGCCCGGCCCGGTCAGCATCACCGCGCCCACCGGATCGAGCCAGATTTCGCTGGCGTGCGCGGCCAGCTGATAGGCATCATCATTGTACCCGGTCGCATAGGCGAACACTGGCTTGCCCGCGCGCCGAACCTCATCAACGGCGCCGGCGGCATCGGAAATCGTCGCCTGCCCGCCGCCCGTGAAACGATCGAGATCAAGCACGACGGCTTTTACATTGCCGTCGGCCGCCGCCGCGCGGAGCGCACGAACGAGGTCGCGCAACCGATACTGGCCGCCCACGGAGTCGCGCTGGGACACCAATGCCACGGGATTGACATTTTCCGGCTGCTCGACCAGCGACCCATCGAGATCGACCACAAGAGCACCCGATCCTGTCGTCGCGGCGGGCTTGGGCGCCATCGATAGCGCCGCGTAGAGAATGCCGAAAAACATCAGCATGAACAGCAGGACGAGGGCATCCTTGATCCCGACCAGCAACTTCCAGATACCGCGCAGCAACCGCATCATCATGCTCCCCGCGCTGACGGAAGGCCTGCGCGCGGCTGCTATGTAGGCCAATTCGGCGGCGAATTGAACTGGAGGCCGGCGAAAAAACTCACGCCTTTGCGGGCAGGAACCGCAGCGCGACCCCGTTCATGCAATAACGCAGGCCGGTGGGCGGCGGGCCGTCATTGAACACATGACCCAGGTGGCCGCCACAACGGCGGCAATGCACTTCGGTCCGGGAATAGCCAAGCGTGCTGTCTGTCCGGGTGCCGACGGCTTTGGGTAAAGGTCGCCAGAAACTCGGCCAGCCGGTGCCGCTATCGAATTTTGTTCGCGACGGGAACAGCGGCAGATCGCAGCCCTTGCATGAAAATATTCCGGGCCGATGCTCGTTGTTCAGCGGACTGGTGAACGCCCGCTCCGTGCCTTCCTTACGCAACACATAGAAAGCATCAGGCCCCAGCCGCTTTCGCCACTGGTCCTCCGACAGCTTGAATTCGAACGTTCCCGCAGCGGCACTATTTGTGCTGCGCAGGCCGATGATTCCAACAACGGCAAGGCTGGTCGTACATCCCAGAAAGACGCGCCGATCCATTTCCATCATAATTCCCATCGTGTGTTGCAGGCCGGATTATAAAGATCCCCGGCTGCACAGATGATGAACTACCGGCCTCGCAAACGTTTCCAGAGCCCGCCGCTGCCGCCGGATTTTAACACGCTTCGCCTGAACATCCGGGCGCCGACGCGTATGATCAGGCCCACCCACAGCATCTGCCATATTACGGCGAGAAAGTGGGGCCAGATCTCGGGCTGCTGTGCGGCACGCGCCAGCATCGCAAACGGCGAACTCCACGGGAAAAGCGCAGCGATCCCAGCCGGCAGGCTGCCGGCGTCCTCGACCGCGGTGGAGGCGAGCGCGAAAACGATCAGCTGACCCATGGTGATCGGCATCGAGAGCGTCTGCACCTCGCGCACCGTCGATGCCTGCGATCCGATACCGAGGAACAGCGATCCCAGCAGCAGATAGCTCGCGATGAAATAGACAACGCCCAGCGCAATGAACGCAGGCCATCCGACCGCCGGCACCGCTAATGCCATGAGCTTGTCCGGCGCCAGCACCGCGACCCCTCCCACCGCGAAGAAGGCCCATACGGTAATCCCGGTCAGTGACATACCAAGCATCGCCATCAGCTTGCCGAAGAAGATCGCATCCACCGGCACGGCCGCAGCGAGAATCTCGATCACCTTGCTCGATTTCTCCTCGATCAGATTCGATAGCAACATCCCGGCAAGGATCATCGTGAGGATCAGCAAGGTCAGCTGTCCGCCTCTGGCCAAATTCGTACGGCCCACATCCTTCGTTTCAACAACCCCAGCGGAGGAACCTATGGCGGATCGCTTGATCGGAATCATCTCCAGAGCGACGTCGCGCTGGAGCATCAACCGGACAATGTCGCCTTGTTCTTTAAGCGCATTGGGCGATCCGGTAAGGACCGCATGGCCCGGCATGCCTGAAAGCACCACGGCCACATTTGGCCGATCAAGCAACAGTTTTCGCTGTTTTACAGGATCTCCGTCCGGCGTCACGACTTGCAAATAAGGAACCGCCCCATCACCAAAATGCTGGGCGAGCCGCGTGCGCGCCTGTTGCAGGCGATGGGCATCATCTCCATTTGCGACTACGCCTATGACAGGGATGACCGGATCCTGATGTATTCTGGAACCGATGGCGCCAAAAATGACGCCGAAAATGATGGGAAAGAGCGGCCCGATCAGGAACAGGATGAATGTCCGCGACCAGACTGTCGCCACATAATCCCGGCGTGCGATGACCAGCGCTGCGCGTAACTTCGCGATCATGGCAGCGCCTCCGCGACTTCGTCCATGGCACGGCCAGCCGCTTCCCCGGCAATGGCAACGAAAGCATCGTGCAATCCAGGGCGTTCGATCGACAACGCTTCGATCCCGGCGTTCCCTGCGATCAGAGCGGCTAGGAGCGGCTCGATGCCGCCATCGGGCAAGTCGAATATCCAGCTGCCATTCTCGTTCCGCGTATCGGCTGGCAACGCCGTCCGCCAGGGTCCGTCGTTGGCGCGGGTGGTCAGCGTCACCTTTGGCTTGAGGTGATTGCGCGCGTCATCGACGCTGCCCTCGAACTGGACGCGTCCGCCCGCGATGATTGCGATCCGGGCGCAGAGTCGTTCGGCATGGGCGATGACGTGGGTGGAAAACAGAATGGTTGCGCCCGTTGCCGCTTGTTCCCGTATCAGCGCCTCCAGCCTGCCCTGGTTCAGAGCATCCAGCCCCGAAAATGGCTCGTCCAGCACGATGAGCTTTGGGCCGTGAACGAGCGTGCCGAGGATCTGCACGGTTTGCGCCATGCCCTTGGAAAGCGTGCGAATGGCGCGATGGGCAGCTTCGCCCAGTCCATGCGCCTGCAAGAGTGCATCGGCGCGCCTGCGGCCTTCCTTTAGCGGCAGACCGCGCAGCGCCCCCATGAAGGCAATCGCCTCGCGCGCCGGCATCGCAGGATAGAGGCCGCGTTCCTCGGGCAGATACCCGATCTGGCCGGCAGCGCGCAGCGGCTGGCTCTGGCCCAGCACCTTGCGTTCGCCCTCGTCAGGATCGATGATCCCCAGAAGCATGCGCAGCGTCGTGGTCTTGCCCGCACCATTGGGGCCGAGCACGCCGTAGATTGTGCCTGCCGGAACCATCAGGTCGACTCCGTCGACGGCGCGCTTGCCGTCAAACGTCTTTACGAGTCCGCTCGCCTCGACAGCGAAGTCTTGCGTCAACCGATTGTCCTTCTACCAAGGGGGTCGTGGTACGCACATCGCAGCAACAGGCCAATATGCCGTTAACGCAGGCGCTGAAAGAACAGGCGCACGCGCTGGGCTTTGCCGCGTGCGGAATAGCGCCGGCTGACGCTGCTCCACAGACTGCGGCGCGTCTGAACGCGTGGCTGGCAGACGGCGCGCACGGCGACATGATCTGGATGGAGGAGCGTGCCCATCATCGCGGTAGCCCGCGAGGGCTCTGGCCAGAGGTGCGCTCCGTCATCATGCTGGGCATGAGCTATGCGCCCGCGGAAGATCCGCTCCGTCTCGAAGGCGTAAGGGATCGCGCGCGTATCTCCGTTTATGCTCAGGGTGCGGACTATCACGACATCGTCAAAAAGGCGCTCAAGGCACTCGCACGTTGGTTGGTGAGCCAAGCAGAGGGCGATCTCAAAGTATTTGTCGATACGGCTCCGGTAATGGAAAAGCCGCTTGCTGAGGCGGCCGGGATCGGCTGGCAAGGCAAGCACACCAATCTCGTCAGCCGAACCGACGGGAGCTGGCTGTTCCTCGGCGCCATTATGACAACGTTGGAACTGGAGTATGACACACCGCATGCCGGTCGATGCGGCTCCTGCGACGCCTGTCAGCGCGCCTGCCCGACCAACGCTTTTCCCGCGCCATACCGCCTCGATGCGCGGCGCTGCATTTCTTATCTTACCATCGAGCACAAGGGTCCAATCCCGCTCGAATTTCGTGAGGCGATCGGAAATCGCATCTACGGTTGTGACGATTGCCTGGCCGTTTGTCCGTGGAACCGCTTCGCGCGCGCGGCTGCGGCCCATCAGGCATTCAAGCCACGGCCGGAACTGACCGCCCCGGCGATCGCTGATCTGATCGACCTGGATGACGCCAGTTTCCGCGCGATGTTCGCAGGCTCGCCCATCAAACGCATCGGCCGCGATCGGATGGTCCGCAATGCGCTGATCGCAGCGGGCAACAGCGGTGATGCGCGCCTGATCCCGGCCGTGGAGCGGCTGACCACGGATCCGTCCTTCGTGGTCGCGGATTCAGCCCTGTGGGCGCTGGAGCGGCTGCAGCTCAGTGCGCCGCCGTCTGACGGCTGAGCGCGGCTATGCAGGACGGCTTGTCGACATCGTCGCCGTTAAGGTTGCGCGCATCGATGTAGCTGACGACCGGCTCACGCCCCGCAGCGGTCGGATAGAGATAGGCATCGAGCACGCAGACGCCGTTGGCAAACTGCAGCTTGCGCGCCGGGCCTTCATGGACATCAAGGTTTGGATCACCAAACAGTGCCAGCAGCGCACGGCTATCCTTGCCCATCACCCGTTCGATGCCCTTGGGCGCAGCGGCACGCGACGGTGGCGCCGATGCGCGCGGCGGAGCATCGCCCGCGCATCCCACCAGAACAAGAGACAGGAGAGGCACGCCAACCGCGCAGTGGAACGAAAATCGCATGAAGGCTCTTTAGCGCCGCCGTGCTTGCGCGTCATCTATGCTGCGTTTAGGCGAACGAAACCTTCTGCAAGGAGATTTGCGTGCCTTCAACTGCCCCCAGCCTCGATATCATCGCCATTGGCAACGCCATTGTGGACGTCTTCGCGCAGACGGACGATGCGTTTCTTGGCAGCGAAGGTCTGGCCAAGGGGTCCATGCAGTTGCTGTTCACAACCGAGGAAGCCGAAGCGCTTTATGCCAAGATGGCCCCCGGCATCGAAGCCAGCGGCGGATCTGCCGCTAACACTGTTGCGGGGGTTGCCGCGCTGGGTGGCCGGGCCGGTTTCATCGGCCAGGTGGCGGATGACCAACTCGGCAAGGTCTTCACGCATGACATTCGCGCCTTGGGTGTCGATTTCGATACTGCGCCGCGCCCTGGCAGCCCTGCAACCGCGCGCTGCCTGATCCTCGTCACGCCGGACGCCCAACGCACGATGAATACCTTTCTCGGTGCATCCCAGCATCTCAGTTCCGCCGTGCTCGATTTGGACCGCATCCGGGATGCCGCCATCCTGTATCTCGAAGGATATCTGTGGGATCCGGAAGAACCGCGCGCCGCGATGCGCCTTGCGATCGATACGGCGCGCGCAGCGGGCCGCAGGGTGGCGCTTACCCTGTCCGACACGTTCTGCGTCGAACGACATCGCGATGGTTTCCTGGAATTGATCGAGCAAGGCCTGATAGACATACTCTTTGCTAACGAGGCCGAGATATTGGAGCTCAATCAATCCAATAATCTCGAAGAAACACTGGCCGCCATCGCACCAAAGTTACCCTTGCTGGTCGTAACGCGCAGCGAGAAAGGTGCGCTTGCCATCCAAAGCGGCGAGCGCGTCTCCGTCCCTGCCGAGCCGGTCGCGGCGATCGTGGACACCACCGGCGCCGGCGATCTGTTCGCCGCCGGTTTCCTGGCGGGCCAGGCTCAGGACCGTTCGCTAAAGGACTCGCTGACCATGGGCGCTGCCGCCGCAGCGGAAATCATTTCGCACTATGGCGCGCGCCCGGAAGCCGATCTCAAGCAACTCGTCGCGACGCGGCTGCGCTGATCGCCCCAGACTTCATTTGCGCGAGGGCGGAAACGATCAGGCCGTGCCCGGCACTGGAGGTTGGCCGGGCTCGCCCTCGTGAACTTCGACGAGCCCACGTCCCACATGGCTGTGTTTGCGGCTGTAACCGAAATAGACGAGCAGGCCGATCCCGCCCCATATCGGGAGCACGAGAATCGCCGTCAGGGGCAGCGAGACATACAGAACAACGCAGCCAATGATGGCGAGTGGGGCTATCAGCCACACCAGCGGAGTGCGGAACGGGCGCTTGCGGCCCGGATCAGTCTTGCGAAGCACAAGGACGGATACGGCGACCATCATAAATGCGAACAACGTTCCGGAATTGGAATAATCCGCGAGCTTGCCGACCGGCAAGATTGCTGCGGCTACCGTAGCCGCAATGCCAGTGACGATCGTAACCACGTGCGGTGTACGGAATTTTGGATGCACGGAAGCCAGCTTCTCTGGCAGCAGGCCATCGCGCGCCATGGTGAAGAAGACACGGGTCTGGCCGAACATCATCATCAGCACGACCGAAGGCAGTGCCAGGAAAGCCGCAAGGCCGAGCAGATTGCCGATCTTGCTCCAGCCAATCTCGCGCAAGACGTGGGCAAGCGCTTCTTTCGAACAGACCAACGGTTCCAGCGCACCGCTTGCGACGACCGAAGCGCAGCGGCCGGCCATTTCCGCTGATCCCGGCGCCAGCGGAGATCCGTTTGCGCCCATTTCCGGCTGCGCGCCAATAGCCCCGATCGCGCCGCTGGCGACAAGAAGGTAGAAAAGAGTGCAGATCGAAAGACTGGCGATCAGGCCAATCGGCACATTGCGCTGCGGATTCTTGGTTTCCTCGGCCGCTGTCGAAACGGCGTCAAAGCCAACATAAGCGAAGAAGATCGACGCGGCTGCACCGAATACACCCACCGTTCCGGTCGGCATGAACGGCTCGAAATTCTCACCCTTGAGTACGGGGAGGGTAAGCGCGATGAACAACGTTAGCGCAGCGATCTTGATCGTGACCAGCACTGCATTGACCCGCGCGCTCTCTGTCGTTCCAATGATGAGCAGCCACGTCACCAATCCGGCAATGAAGATTGCCGGCACGTTGACCCAGCCGCCGACTTCCGCGGCCTTTAGAAGATCGGGAGAGGCATGGACGCCGAACGCCAGCTGGGCGTGCGCCATAAGCGCGTCCGCGTTGCTAATCGCGCTTGGAAAATCTATCCCTAGCCCGCTTCGCAGAAGCCCCACCGCATAGTTGGACCAGCCAACGGCAACCGCGCTTGCACCTACTGCATATTCCAGGATGAGCGCCCAACCGACCATCCACGCCAGCAACTCTCCCATCACGGCGTAGGTATAAGTATAGGCTGAACCCGCAACCGGGACCATAGAGGCCAGTTCGGAATAGCACAAAGCAGCCACCGCGCAGACGAAACCGGCGACCACGAAGCTGAGCAGCATGCCTGGCCCGGCCTTCTGCGCAGCTTCGGACGTGAGCACGAAAATGCCGGTTCCTATTACTGCGCCGATGCCCAGCATGGTCAGCTGAAATGCGCCCAGCGTTCGATGAAGGGACTTCTTTTCGGCGGTAAGAAGGATTGCATCGAGCGATTTGACGCGCAGATCCATATTGATGGTCCCCAATTCGTATTTTGGGGAACCTAACCGTTAATGATGCCCGCGCAACAGAATTTCAGTGTGCGAGCATCGGTCCCAGCGGACGGCCGCCAAAAATATGGACGTGGAGGTGCGGGACTTCCTGATGCCCGTTGATCCCGATATTGGCCAGCAGCCGGTAACCGGGCTCCACCAGATCCATCGATCGCGCAACCTCCCCAATCGCGCGAATGAAGCCCGCAATCTCGGCATCAGCGGCATTTTCCGAAAAGTCGTCCCACGACACATAAGCGCCCTTGGGGATGACCAGAATATGGTCAGGCGCCTGCGGGTTGATATCATGAAAGGCGAGGGCGTAATCGTCTTCGAACACTTTTCGGCACGGGATTTCACCGCGCAGGATCCTGGCGAAGATATTATCCTTGTCATAGGGATCGGTGGCATTGATCGGCATGGGGTTCAGTCCTTGCGCGCTGCTTTTTCGGCGATGCCGGAAACGCCCTCGCGGCGATCGAGTTCAGCGAACACGTCCTTGAAGCCCAGGCCCTGCTCGGCCAGCAGAACGCCCAGGTGAAAAAGAAGGTCTGCCGATTCCGACACCAACGCGCCGCGATCGGCGGCCATGGCGGCAATCACGGTCTCGACCGCTTCTTCGCCAACTTTCTGGGCTATCTTTGCGCGGCCGCTGGCAAAAAGCCGGGCGACATAGGATGACGACGGATCACCGTCGCGTCGGGCTATTATCGTCTGTTCGAGCTTTGCCAGGGTTTCAGCCATCCCCGCCTGTGAAGCGGTAAAGGCCCGCGAAGTCAATCGTCGCGCCGGCGCGAACGGCTCGTGCAACGACCGATGATGAGTCCGGCAACGCCTGCCGCAAAGAGAATGAGATCGGTCGGCTCGGGAACGGAGGTTGGCTTCTTGTGCCGTGCCTGCACGTCTTCCACCGCAGGGCGCGGCTGAAATGCATTTGCTGCGGCGGGAAGCATGGCGGCCGCCAATACCAAAAAAAGTAATTGTCTGGCCGCCATGTTGTGTCCCCTATGCAACCGATACTCGGCAGCAAACGCTACCGCGGGGATGATAAGCAAAGGCGGGGCCAGTCGGGCGAAGGCGGGGAAGGACGCCGTTAACAATGGTTAACCGCCAACTTTCACATATCGCTAATGTAAATTTAACCGACGGTGATCATTCGCGGACGGGCAATCCGGCAGCGCAGAGATACGCATGCGCTTCAGCGATACTGTGCTGTCCGAAGTGAAAGATGGATGCCGCAAGCACGGCCGACGCGCCGCCGAGGCGCACGCCATCCACCATATGCTGCAGATTGCCGACCCCGCCGCTCGCGATCACCGGCACGCTTACCGCATCCGAAATGGCGCGCGTTAACGCGAGGTCATAGCCGTCGCGCGTGCCATCGCGATCCATGGACGTGAGCAATATCTCGCCGGCGCCCAGCCGGGCGAGATTGACGGCATGCGCCACCGCATCGATGCCCGTCGGCTTGCGGCCGCCATGGGTGAAGATTTCCCACCGATCGTCGTGCGTCCGTCGCGCGTCCACCGCGCCTACCACGCATTGCGCCCCGAATTTGTCCGCGATCTCACCGACCAGTTCGGGACGCGCCACCGCAGCGGAATTGACCGCCACCTTATCGGCCCCGGCCAAAAGAAGAGCGCGCGCATCTTCCACGCTGCGGACGCCGCCGCCAACGGTGAGCGGCAGAAACACCACCTCCGCCGTGCGCGCCACCACGTCCAATATAGTGCCACGCCCCTCGTGCGTAGCGGTGATATCGAGAAAGCAAAGTTCGTCCGCGCCTGCCCGATCATAGATGCGAGCTTGCTCGACGGGATCGCCCGCGTCCGCCAGATCGATGAAATTGACACCCTTCACGACACGCCCGCCCGCGACATCGAGACAGGGGATGACGCGAACGCGTACGGTCACGCCGCCGCCGCCAAAGCGATCGCGGTCTTGAGGTCAAGGCGGCCGTCATATAGCGCGCGGCCCGTGATCACGCCCTCGATCCCGTCCTGCGCGTGGATGCTCAGCATGCGAATGTCAGCAATGCCGGCGACGCCGCCGCTCGCGATCACTGGAATGTCGGTCGCGCGCGCCAGATCGACGGTTGCATCTATATTACAGCCTTTAAGCAGCCCATCGCGCCCCACATCCGTGAACAGCAGCGCGGCCACGCCTGCGTCTTCGAAGCGATGCGCCATATCGACCACTTCCATGTCCGATTTTTCGGCCCAGCCTTCGGTCGCGACAAAGCCGTCGCGCGCATCGACCGCAACGACGATGCCCCCGGGAAAGTCGCGGGCCACAGCCTTCACGAATTCGGGATTCTTCAATGCCGCGGTGCCGATGACGACGCGCGACACGCCAAGGTCGAACCATCGTTCCACAGCCGCCCGATCCCGGATCCCGCCGCCCAACTGCACGTGGCCGGGAAACGCCGCCACGATCGACTCGACCGCCGTTGCGTTCACGGCCGCGCCCGCAAAGGCACCATCCAGATCGACGACATGCAGATGGCCAGCGCCCGCTTCGGCAAACAGCAGCGCTTGTGCCGCCGGATCGTCACCATAAATCGTCGCACGATCCATATCGCCCTCGGCGAGGCGCACGACCTGCCCACTTTTCAGGTCGATGGCGGGAAAAATAATCAGGGGCATGATAGATATGCATCCGCCAAGGCCGTCATTCCAGCGAAAGCTGGAATCTCATTTCTTTCGCCCGGTCCGAAGAAAAGAGGGATCCCGGCTTCCGCTCGGATGATGGAAAATATCGCTGTCATGGTCGCCACTCTAAAAACCTTTTCAGCAACGCCAGGCCATAAACCTGGCTCTTTTCGGGATGGAACTGCACGCCCATGATCGTGTCGCGACCCACTGCGGCAATCACCTCGCCGCCATGGTCGGTCGTCGCGCGAACCCGTTCGGGGTCGATATCCGTGATCGCGAAGCTGTGCAGAAAATACGCTTCGCCCCGCACTATCAGGGTCTCGTCCGATACCGGCCGTACGTCGTTCCAGCCCATATGTGGAACCTTCAAGGCAGGATCGGCGGGCTTCAGCGCGCGAACCGTGCCGCCGATCCAGCCCAGCCCGGCGTGCTGGCCATATTCTTCGCCGGCATCCGCCAGCAACTGCATGCCGACACAGATGCCTAGAAACGGCTGCCCCTTCGTCAGCACCGCCTCTTCCATCGCTGCGATCATGCCAGAGATGCCCGAAAGCGCTCCCATACAGGCGGCAAAGGCCCCTACGCCGGGCAACACAATACGGTCGGCCGCATGGACGACAGCTGGATCAGCAGTGACGCGGACGTCGCTCGCGCCCGCCGCCTTCAAAGCATTTTCGACTGACCGCAGATTCCCGGCACCATAATCGATAAGCGCAACGCGCTCAGCCATCGCTCACGCCTCCAAGCGTGCCTTTGGTCGATGGCACGCTGTCAGCCTTGCGAGCGTCGATCTCGACTGCCTGACGCAGCGCCCGCGCGACTGCCTTGAAGCAGCTTTCGATAATGTGATGATTATTCTCACCGTAGAGATTTTCGATATGCAGCGTGATCCCGGCAGCGCCGGAAAACGCGTGGAACCAGTGCTGGAATAGCTCGGTGTCCATCTCGCCGAGACGCGGCTGTGTGAAACTCGCCTTCCACACGAGGAATGGCCGTCCGGAAATGTCCAGCGCGGCGCGCGTCAGTGCCTCGTCCATCGGCGCATAGGCAGTGCCATAACGGCTGATTCCACGCCGGTCGCCCAGCGCCCTGGCTACGGCCTCCCCGATCGCAATCGCGCTGTCTTCCGTCGTGTGGTGCTGATCCACATGCAGGTCACCCGCCACGGTCGCGTTCAGATCAATCAGCGAGTGACGCGAGAGCTGTTCGAGCATATGGTCGAGAAAGCCGATTCCGGTGGATACCTTGTAGATTCCGGTGCCATCCAGATTGACTTCGACTGCGATGTCAGTCTCGTTCGTCTTGCGTTTGATCAGTGCGGTGCGCATATCACAGCGCTATAGCGTGGTGTGCGAAGCGTGCAACGCGTCTTGACCAGCAATCGCCGAGCGTTCACCAAGGCAAATATGAACGATACGACACCCGACAGTCTCATTCCCTATGACGAGATCGTCCAGGACGCTCTTCGCGCCGTGGTCGGCCGTGTGCTGGGTGAAGTCGCGCGCGGTGGCGTTTTACCGGGCGACCATCATTTCTATATCACCTTCAAGACGGGTGCTGCCGGAGTCGATATTCCACGTCACCTTTCGGAACGATTCCCCGACGAGATGACCATCGTGATACAGAATCGCTTCTGGGATCTGAAGGTCGGCAAAGACGGATTCGAGGTTGGGCTGTCGTTCAACCAGGTGCCGGCGCATCTGGTTATCCCGTTTGCCGCCGTCACCGCATTCGTCGATCCGGCGGTAAACTTCGCCCTGCAGTTCCAGGCGCAGGTCGAAGATGGTGATCCAACCGCCGAGCATGATCAGGCTGAAAATGACGCGCCGCCTGCCGAGCCCGTCGACGATGGATCGAACGTCGTCTCCGTGGATTTCACCCGAAAGAAATAGCCGCTGCATCTCCGTCAGGATCTCCGGGGAGGCTTGCCAGGAGGATGAATGACGAAAATGCGCACCGAAACCGACAGCTTCGGACCGATCGAAGTTTCGGCCGATAAATACTGGGGCGCACAGACCCAGCGCTCACTAGGCAATTTCGCTTTCCCGCAGGAAGAGCGAATGCCGATCACAATCGTCCACGCGCTCGCAATCGTCAAGCAGGCGGCGGCACGAATCAATCGCCGTCACGGCCTTCCGGATACCAAGGCCGACGCAATCGAGACCGCGGCTGTCGCCATCACCGCAGGCAGTCATGATGACGAATTTCCGCTCGCCATCTGGCAAACGGGCTCTGGCACCCAGAGCAATATGAATGTCAACGAGGTGATCGCCGGGCTGGCCAACGAAGCATTGACCGGCAACCGTGGCGGCAAGTCGCCGGTTCATCCGAACGATGACGTCAATCGCGGCCAGAGTTCGAATGACAGCTTCCCCACCGCCCTCCACGTCGCCGCCGCCCGCGCGATCGATGCTGACCTGCTTCCGAGTCTGCGGCAGATGCACGCCCGTCTTTCCGGCCAAGCCAACGGCTGGAATGACATCGTGAAGATCGGTCGCACGCATCTGCAGGATGCGACCCCACTCACGCTTGGGCAGGAATTTTCCGGCTATGCCGCGCAGATCGCGAGCGCCATCGCGCGCATCGAAACAGTCCTGCCCCGGCTTTACCAATTGGCGCAGGGCGGTACGGCGGTTGGCACCGGCCTGAACGCCCCTTCCGGCTTTGCCGTAGACATGGCAGCGGAGATCGCATCCATCACAGCCCTCCCCTTCGTCACCGCCCCCAACAAATTCGAGGCGCTTGCTTCCAACGACACGCTGGTCGAGCTGTCCGGCGCGCTCAACGTGCTCTCCGTATCGCTGACCAAGATCGCCAACGACATCCGCCTCATGGGATCGGGGCCGCGCTCGGGGATCGGGGAACTGCATCTGCCGGAAAATGAACCGGGCAGCTCGATCATGCCGGGCAAGGTCAACCCGACCCAATGCGAAATGCTGACGATGGTGGCAGCACAAGTCATCGGCAATCATCAGGCGATCACGATCGGCGGACTGCAGGGCCATTTCGAGCTGAACGTGTTCAAACCGCTGATCGGTGCCAATATGCTCCGATCGATCGGCTTGCTTGCACAGGGTATGCGCCTGTTCACGCTGCACGCACTGGATGGTCTTGAGCCTGACCGGAAGCGGATCGCCAATCTCGTCGAACGTTCGCTGATGCTGGTCACCGCGCTCGCGCCGGAGATTGGCTATGACAATGCCGCGAAAATAGCGAAGCTCGCGCATAGCGAGGGATTGACGTTGCGTGAAGCTGCACTCGGGCTGGGGCTGGTTGATGCCGAAGCCTTTGACAGGCTGGTCCGGCCGGAACTCATGGTTAATTAACATGGTTGCCAGCGGTGGATTGGCTCAGCATAACCACGCCACATTCACTGTTCAGGTGACCTTATGATTCAGCTCAATTCTTCGATCGACCGCCGCAGCGCATTGGTACTTGCCCTGACTTCCGCTGCGGCGGCCGTGGTTTCCAGTCCGGCAAACGCGCTCTTGCAAACGGAGGGCACCGCGTCCGCGCGCTTCTCCGCCTCCCTTGCTACCTTCGCCCAACAGATTTTGAAGCTGTCGCCGGAAACAGCCACCTCGCTTGGCCTCGATAAGGGCGAGAATGCAGGCTTCAAATCGCAGCTGGGGGACATATCGCCAAGTGGGGATGCTAAATGGACTGCCCAGGCCAAGGCGATATTGGCCGAGCTTGACGCTATCCGTCGCGCGGACCTGAGCCAGCCGGACCAACTTCGTTACGACAGCGTCCGCTTCGCTGCCCAGGCGGGCGTCGACGCCACGAAATACTTCTATGCCGGCAGCGCCAATGGCTTCTTCAGTCATTCCGCGCCTTATCCCGTAACCCAACAGGACGGCGCGCTGACTGCCGTTCCGGAGTTCCTGGATTCGCAGCACCTGATCGCCAACGCGGCGGATGCTGAGGCGTATCTTCTTCGCGTATCGGCGATGGCCGGTACGCTGGATCAGGAAAGCGATCGCATCACACGCGACGCCGCCAAGGGCGTCATGCCGCCGAATTTCATTGCAAAAACGGCGCTCGGTCAGCTTACCGATTACCGCAAGACGCCAGCCACCCAGCAGAAGCTCGTGACCTCGATCGCCGAACGCGCCAAGAAACTTGGCCTGCCGGGCGACTGGGAAGCACGCGCCACAAAACTTGTCGAGACCGCAATCTATCCGGCGCTGGACCGGCAGATCGCTGCATTTACCGCCGCCACCGCCAATGCGCCCGACACGGCAGGCGTCTATCGCCTGCCGGACGGTGATGCCTATTATCAATGGTCATTGAAACTCGGCACGACGACGAATCATAGCGCCGAGGAAGTCCATAAGATCGGCCTGGATCAAAACAAGCAAATCCAGTCCCGCATGGACACGATCCTCAAGGGTCTTGGCCTTACGGCTGGCACGGTCGGCGAACGGGTCCAGGCGCTGAACAAGGATCCCAAACAGCTCTACTCCGATGACGACGCCGGCCGCGCCCAGCTCATCGCATATCTGAACGATCGCGTGGAAGCGATCCGGACGCTGTTGCCCAAGCTCTCGCATCTCGGCCTGAAATCGCCGCTCGTCATCAAGCGCGTTCCGCCTGACATTCAGGATGGTGCGCCGCTGGGTTACATGAACTTCGCCGCGCTCGATGGCTCCCGGCCCGCGATCTACTACGTCAACCTCAAGTCGACGACGCTTTGGCCGAAATACCAGCTGGCAACCCTCACCGCGCACGAAGGCGTGCCGGGACATACCTGGCAGGGCGCGTATCTGGCCGAGCATCACGCGGAAATACCGCTGATCACTTCGCTGACGGGCTTTAACGCATTCATCGAGGGCTGGGCGCTTTATGCGGAGCAACTGGTCGATGAAGAGGGGCTTTATGAGAATGACCCTTATGGCCGCATCGGCTACCTTCAGGCGCAGCAGTTCCGCGCATGCCGCCTGGTGGTCGATACCGGCATCCACGCCAAGCGCTGGACGCGGGATCAGGCTGTCAAATTCCTCGTCGACGAAACGGGCAAGGGCGTGAATGCGATGACCAGCGAGGTCGATCGTTACAGCGTCTCGCCGGGGCAGGCGTGTGGCTACAAGATGGGCCACAACGAGATCACGGCCCAGCGCGCCCGCGCCAAGGCGGCGCTTGGCACCCACTTCGATGTCGCGGCGTTCAACGATGCGGTTGTGAAAACGGGCGGCGTGCCGTTGACCGTTCTGCCAACGGCTATCGACCAGTTCATCGCGAGCGTGAAAAAAGCCTAGCGACTATATCCGAGCCGGCCGCAAACAACCCAAAGCGCTCTACAAACGGTTTAAGGAACGAGACTTCTGGTCGCGGGTTATCTACCCGCCGCCAGACGGCGCTCCCACTCCGCCTGGCGGCATGTTTCTCGAGGAGAGTAATCATGTCGCCCCGTTTTACGAAGATCATGGTGGCCGCGGCAGCAGTCGGCCTTGCCGTGCCGGCGCTTGCCGAGGACAGCACTGCGCGTGCGATCGCTAACGCACAGGAGCAACCGGCAACCCGTGCGCTGAATAACACGGTTGCTACAGAAGCGGCCGCCAACAACGCGCAAAATAATGCGAACCAGAACCAGTATGAGCTGGATCGCGCGGCCTATCGCGCGGCCGTTGCTGCCAACAATGCGAAGATCGAGGTTGATAATGAAGCCTATGCCCGTCAGCAGAGCGCCTATGCCGACGCCATGGCTGCATGGCGCATCCAGAACGACCAGTGCAAGCGCGGTATCCTGAAGGCTTGCAAGAAGCCAACACCGGTGCCCGCGGACTTCTACTGATCTGTCTGCCGGACGAATACCGGAACCCTTCCGGTGTTCAAACGCTATCCCTCCGAATTATCGGACAGGAGCAGATTATGATCGGCCAGGTACTGGGAGCTATCGTTGGCAGCCGTATTGATCGCAGCGACGGCGACAGCGGCATCAAGGGCGCGGTCCTTGGCGCTGTGGGCGTTAGCCTGTTCAAGCGCGTACTGCCGCTGGCGTTGCTGATCGGCGGTGGTTTGGCGGCCAAGCGCGCTTATGAACGGCAGCGCAATGTGAGTCCGGTCGTCTAGGGCCGGAAAACCCTCCCCCTTGCCGGGCGAGGGCTTTTCTCATCTCAATTGGCGGAATGAAAGGCAGCCAAATCCGCGGCATCGTTCTTTGCGAACTTTTGCCACGTCCAACTCCGCGAACCCGAAGCACGGATGAGCGAGATTGTTCGTTCGATGGCCCTCTGCGCCTCGCATGTTGACGCGCGTGCCGCAAAGGCGGCAATAGGCCATGCTTTCGCCCAAGCCGCTGCCCCGCCGGGGGGTTCTTTTCGTGTTGTCGTCGCCCTCGGGCGCCGGGAAATCAACCATCGCCCAGAAGCTGTTGGCGGCCGATCCGGATATTTCCCTTTCGGTCTCCGCGACGACGCGGCCCATGCGGCCGGGCGAGTCTGATGGCGTCGATTATCACTTCGTCGATGTCGAACGTTTCAAGGCGATGGTTGCCGATGGCGCTTTCCTCGAATGGGCGCATGTCTTCAACCACCGCTACGGCACTCCGCGCGAGCCGGTGAACGCGATGCTGGACCGGGGCTGTGACGTGTTGTTCGATATCGACTGGCAAGGCGCGCAGCAGCTCTATCAGCAGGAAGGCGACGTGGTTCGTGTCTTCATCCTGCCGCCATCGATCGAGGAACTGGAACGCCGCCTGCGCTCACGCGGCACGGACAACGAAGCCATCATCACCGCCCGCATGGCCCGCGCCGCGAACGAGATCAGCCACTGGGACGGCTATGACTATGTCCTGATCAACGACGACATCGACCGCTGCTTCGAACAGATCCACATGATCCTGAAAGTCGAACGCCTGAAGCGGAAGCGGCAGACGGGACTGATCGGCTTTGCAAGGTCGCTGATCCGTAAGGATTAACGACCGCACGATTGCTTTAATGGCGATTTTGAGCCGGCCGACGACATTTTTTGCAGGGCAAACGGAATCCAGGGGGCTTACTGCTCGGTTGGAATAAGGGCTTCTCGTCCGAACTCCAAAGTAAACGCTGTTCCGCCATCGGGCGCATTTGAAGCCGTGACGACAAGGTGCATCGCCTCGGCGAAACCTTTCACGATCGCCAATCCCAAGCCGCTTCCACCCCGTCTATCGCTCCCCTGACCTTGCGCAAACGTCTCGAACACGTGCGCTTCAGTTCCGGGTTCCAGGCCTGATCCGTGATCGCGGATCGTGAGATGAACAGCGTCGGGTGTCGGCCATCAACAGGAACATCGCGCCGTTGCGAAGCGTGACGCAGCCGGTCCACCACGGCATCGGACGGCCGGCGCCCTCATGGACCAGGCGCTCCGCGACCCAGCGGCCATTGACGAAGATCTCCTGCCCGAGCGCACAGATGGTGTCGCCCGGCTCGGCCGCGACACGCTTCACCAGCGGCACATTGGCGGGCAGATAATGCCGGCGTGCGGCGAAGTCGCGGGCCGCGGCGGGCGGCCAGGCGATCACCATGTCGCCGGTCTCGATGTCGGTTCCGCCGACGCTATAGAGCCCGATCGGCGCACTTGCGCTGGCATTCCAAACGAAAAGGGGACATGGCGGGAGCGCGATCGTGGCAGCGAGCAGGGCCGCGAGCCCGCCAATGGCGAGGTCGTGGCGCAAAGGCCCCGAAAATTTTTTCTCTTGAAATCGGGCCCAGTTCGGGAGGCCTCACGCTGAGGCTCCGGAGGCACTGAATGGAGTCGGTTTGGAAGGCGTACTGCTTCGATCGAACCCTGCTGTCATCTCAGTTCGTTTCGCCACCCATCCGTGCATCGCTTACGTTGTTCTGTGCCGCCAGGATCAGCACCTTGAGCATCGCTACCGGGTCATAGGGAGAGCGGCCGCCCTTCGAGCCATCCCCGTAGGCGAGAGCAGCGACCAGCGTCGGGCGAAATCCCTCGAAGTCTATGATCCGCGCCAACTCTTCCAGCGGATCGCCATAAGCCGACAGCCGCTCAAATGATCCGATAAGCCTAACAATCCCGCCTGACGCATCGGCACCTCCCATCAGGCGCAATGAATCAAATCACCCGCAGAATGTCGAGAGGTTGATGGAGGCGCCCAGCTTCCACGGGTGCGTCGCGACCAATGCGTCAACGAAAAGCTGTCACGTCTCTATCGAACCAATCTCAAGTGGTGCGATCAGCTATTTAGTGCCGCTGCACATCGAAAGCCGATATGGCTCGCTGAGGTGTCGATCGTTTGGCCGTATCGGGCAGCGGGACGATATCGTTGGCAATAACTCGGCGCACATAAGTGCGATCCGCCCTTTAATACCTTTCGTGGGAAGCCAGAGCCTGGATCAAGGCTCTCTTGCCGGGTGCCTCCTCTGGGATCGTCCACCACACAGCAGGATTTCGGAGAAGCTGAGGGGACGGCAAGAGCATAATAATCGGCAGTCCATTCCCAGACATTTCCGATCATATCGAACAAGCCGAAATCATTACCGGGAAAGCAACCCACCGCCGTGGTTCTGCGACTCCCCACAGGTTTATCGCTCTGCCAGGGGAAATGGCCCTGCCAGTAATTGGCCAGAATTTCCCCGGCTGGTGCCAGTTCTTCTCCCCACGAGAACGCCCTGCCCTCCACGCCACCGCGGGCAGCGAATTCCCATTCGGCCTCGGTGGGCAGACGCATCCCTGCCCAGCAAGCATAGGCATGGGCGTCGTCATAAGAGACATGGACGACGGGATGATCGTCCAACCCTTCAATATCGCTCGCCGGGCCAGTCGGATGACGCCAGTCTGCGCCTATTTCAAATTTCCACCAGCGCATCGGATCGCTCAGGGGGACGGGTCCATCGGTCATAAAGAACACCGAGGAACCAGGCTGCAATAGGTCCGACGATGCATCCGGATAAAGCTCCGGATCAGGCGCTATTTCGGCCGTCGTGCGGTAACCGGTGTCGCGGACGAATTCATGGAACAACCGGTTCGAGACCGGCGCGCGATCCATCTGGAACGGGTCAACCCGCACGCGTCGTGCAGGCCGTTCCTCGGGATAATGATCGTCGGAGCCCATGGTGAATACGCCGCCGGGAAGCGTCACCATGTCATGCGCGACAACCTTCTTCACGGCTCGATCTGCCCGGAGCGACCCACCTCCCCCAGCTTCACGGTGAGCTTGTCGAGTTCGCCCTCGAAAGTACCGTCGGGCGGAAGATCCTCCGATACCGGCACGCCATGATCCTGTCCTACATCAAATCTCTCATGCGCATCGGCCGGTTGAACGATCGATCGATCCAGACGGGCTGACGCGACCTTCTGTCCATCGACAGCGATGCGCACCGTTCCGCCCTTTCCAGCTCCGCCTCCGTCGTAATCGAAAGCGAAAGTCAAACGGACCGCGCGCCCGGTAGCGATGGGTGACGGAGCGACGAGTCGAAAACGGTCTTGCGGAAGCTGCGAAAGAGCGTGAGCAACGACCGGTGTCCCATTGAGAAGATAAAAGCTCCAGCCTCCGAACTCACTCCCGTGGGCGAGCATCACGCCGTTTCTCCGGTCTGGAGCGATTGCTACGTCGGCCTGTATCGAGAAAGACCTGTTCGCGAGGACCGGCGCAACATCAGGAGACAGGCTTATACGCTTGCCCCAATAGACATATTCGGTCCGGGGCCTCGCATAGGTCGCTCGCATGCCTGCGAAGCGGTCATAACCAGTTCTATCATCAAGCGGAAAAACGCCGTACTTTGCCGCTTCCGCGTCGAATAGAGCGCGCATCTCCGTCAACTTCGACGGATAGCGGCCAGCGAGATTCAGGCTCTGGCCGAAATCCTTGCGCAGATCATAAAGCTCCCACTCATAGCCTTGCGCGAGATTCTCGCTCGCCTGAGGTCCCTGAGCCATCTGCCAAGGCTTCCGCACAGGCGAAGTGTTGGCGAGCCAGCCGTCATGATAAATCGCGCGATTGCCCAGCATTTCATAATATTGCGTCCGGCGCCGACCAATCGCCAATGGGTGATCGAAAGTGTAGGTCATCGAGATGCCATCGATCGGTTGCTGCGCGAAACCATTAACTGACCGAGGGGGCGGAAGACCGGCAGAAGACAGAATGGTCGGCAGAATGTCGATGACGTGATGATATTGCGATCTCACGCCCCGACCACGGATTCCTGCAGGCCAGGAAACCACCATGCCGTTGCGCGTACCGCCCAAGTGAGATGCGACCTGCTTGTAATAGCGGAACGGTGTGTCCATCGCGAGTGCCCAGCCCGTTCCGTAATTGGTCTGCATATGCGGCCCGCCCACCTGGTCGAGAGTGGCCAGCTTGTCGGCCAAAGTCGAACGCTTGTTGGCTATCTCACCGACTTCGCTGATCGCGCCGTCGGGCGACCCGGCTGCGTCGGCACCATTGTCGCCGACCACCCACATGACAAGCGTATTGTCTGTAAGACCCATGCGATTTACTTCATCGAGAAGCCTTCCGATCTGAGCATCTTCGTAGGCCAACATCGCTGCGAACGCTTCCATGTAGCGCGCGTGCACCTTCCGCTCGTCCAATGAGAGCTTCTCCCACTGCGCGACGTCAGCTGGCCAAGGCGGTGCCTTCACTCCTGGAGGAACGATACCGAGTTGCTGCTGGCGCCTCAGGGTTTCGGCGCTGAGCTTGTTCCATCCCTGATCGAAACGCCCGTGAAAGCGTGCGATCCAATCGGCAGGCGCCTGGTGGGGCGTGTGCCCTGACCCGGTCGCAAAATAGACAAAAAAAGGCTTGTCAGGGGCTGAGGCCTTCTGATTGTGAAGCCAATCTATCGCGTCATCGGCGAGTTGACGGTCCAAAGGGGCGCCGATGGCTGGAGTGGGTATGACGCTCGTGCCTCTGATCAGTGTCGGTCGCCATTGATCGGTGTCCGAGCCCAGGAAGCCGAAGAAATATTCGAAACCAAGGCCCGTCGGCCACTGGTCGAAGGGACCGGCGGGTGAGAGTTGGCCTATGGGAATGTTATGGTGCTTTCCGAAGAAGGCGGTATTGTAGCCATTTCCACGCAAGATCTCCGCAATCGTGGCTGCGCTCTTGGGCATGATGGAGACATAGCCGGGCTGTCCGCTCGCGAAGTCGGTGAGCGTTCCCACCCCGACCGCATGATGATTACGCCCCGTCAGCAGCGCAGCCCGGGTCGGCGAACACATGGCGGTGGAGTGGAACTCGTTGTATTTCACACCTCGCTCTGCCAGCCGATCGAGGTTAGGCGTGGGAATTGGGCCCCCAAAAGTCGATGCAGCGCCAAAGCCGATATCGTCGGTCAGAATCAATATCACGTTAGGAGCGCCGCTCGGCGCCTCGGGTAATCTCGGGAAATTCTGCGTCGCGTGATCCGGCTGAGTGCCTCGGTTAGTCACTGGCATGATAGGACTGAGCGGCAATACCTCCCGATCGAACGGGTCGTTCGGCGCTGCACGGAGAGGTGATTGCGATATCGCGGCCCAACAAAGCCCACTCAAGAGCCATCGCCTCATGTCCCGAGAGTTCCTATGCGCCATTGAGCAGGACCCGACCTTGTTTAGCACGCCGGCATGCCGACATCACGGGCGGCTGTCAATCAACGAAAACTGACCCTACGTCAGCGCCCGAAAGTCATGCCATGAAATGGCAGTTCAAGTTATCCGGCCAGTCCACAAGAGCGGCCAGCGATCGATCCTGCGCCATTCCGAGCGCGGTGGCGTCGGCCGTGGCGGACGCCAGGGAATGGGCGGGTGAACCCGCAAGATGGAAAACACCCGATGCCGCACGGTACTCTGAACGAGCGGAGGCAGGGGGCACCAGCGGCCTCTGATTCGCTCGACATATCTGATCCTCGCTCGACCGACGTCAGTCTATCTGGTTGAAGGGCACCTTTTTGTCGGGACGGTAGTCCTGGGGGAGGCCTAGCAGTTTCTCGGCAATCGTGTTGCGCAGAATTTCGTCGGTGCCGCCGGCTATTCTGGCACCGGGCAGATCGATCCACGACCTGGCATGATCGACCGCCTTGGAGGCCCCCGGCGCCAAGACCACGCCTTGCGCGCCCATCAGGTTCATCGCCAGCTCCCCCATGATCTGTCGCCTGCGGGCGAGGCGCAGCTTACGGATCGATCCCTCGGGTCCGGGTTCCCCGCCCTCCGCTATGGCAGCCAGCGCGCGACGATGGATGGATCGCAGCCCCTGCCGTTCCACGATGGCGTCGGCCAGCACGCGCCGCACCTGCCCATCGTCGATCGCCGGCTTGCCGTTGATACGGTGACGTGCCGCATGACTGGCAAATTCCGCCAGCGACGGGCCGCCCAGTGCGTCGTCGGCAACTGCGTAGCGTTCGATCATCAGCGTCTCGATCGCGACGCGAAAGCCCGCCCCCACCTCGCCCATGCGCTGGCTGTCGTGCACATGCACATTGTCGAAAAACACTTCATTGAGCTCGCTTTCGCCGGCCAGCTTGCGGATGCGCTTCACCGTGATACCCGGCGATTTCATGTTCAGCCAGAAAAAGGTGAGGCCGGCATGTTTGGGCACCGTCGGATCGGTGCGAACCAGGGCGATCGCATAGTCGGCAACGTGCGCCCAGCTTGTCCACAGCTTCTGACCGTCGATCCGCCAGCCATCGCCATCGCGCGCAGCCCGGGTGCGGACGGCCGCCAGATCGGAGCCGGCCGAAGGTTCCGAGAACAGCTGGCACCAGATATGCTCACCGCGTATCGCCAGCGGCACCAGGCGCTTCACGATCTCCGCGTCGCCATAGCGCAGCAACATCGGCACGGGCATGCCCAGGCTGATAGCAAAGTAGTCGGTGGGGAAGTCGAACCGGTCTTCCTCCTGGCCGAACAGAATCTTTTGGAGTTCGGTACCGCCCCCTCCCCCTAGCTCGCGTGGAAGGGTAATACCGGCATAGCCAGCTTCGGATTTGGCTTTCTGAAAAGCTCGGCCGAGCACCAGATCGTCTTCCTGGCTCAGCCCGTGCCGCGCCCCGCCACCAAAGCGCGGGTTCATCGCTTCCAGCCACTGCCGGGCCTGGCTGACATAAGCGCCCAAAGCCACATCCGTTCTGCTGGAGCGGTCAATCATCCCGACCTCCAGCACTTGCCGACCATCGATCAGGAGATCGCGCCAGAACGGCGCCCCCCCGGTCTCCAGCGCCAGCGCGCGGGCCCGGCGGTAGTGATGCTGAGGCTCCGCCTCCCATGTCACGCCGACGCCGCCGTGGGTCTGGATGCATTCGCGGGCTGCGAAGTCATAGGCGGCGCTGGCGCCCAGCCGTGCGGTGCAGGCAAGGGCAAAGAAATCTTTCCGCCCTTGTTCCAGGGCTTCGAGCGCATCGATCGCGCAGCCGCGGGCGATTTCCAATTCCTGGTACATGTCGGCCAGCTTGTGCTTGATCGCTTGGAACGCGCCGATCGGCTGGCCGAACGCCTTGCGTTCCTTGGCATAGGCGACCGAGATGGCGAGGCAGCGCTCGGCCCCGCCCACTTGCTCGAACGCCGTCAGCGTGGCGGCTACGGCAGCATGGTGGAGCACGGCATCCCAGCCGGCCGCAACGCGGATCGCCGGTACCCCCTCGAAGCGCAGCGTGGCGGTGGCGCGAGCGTTGTCGATCGTCGGCTCCGCACGGCGCGTCACGCCACCGCCCTCAAGATCAACGAGGTAAAGCCCTGGCTCGGCGCCATCGCGCGCACTGACGAGGGCATGGGTGGCAACCGCGGCGAATGCCGCCGGCGCCTTCTCACCCGTCAGTCCGGTCTCAGCATAGGCGAGCGTAGGAAAAAGGCCGCAGTCCCCCGACTCACATAGCGCCAGCGTGGCGATCGCCCCGCCCGAGGCGAGCCGTGCAGCCACTTCGCCACCACCCAGCGCGCCAGCGGTCACCACGCCCGCCACCAGCGGCAGCGATACGGTGCGCCGGCCCATCTCCTGCAACAAAGGCGCCAGCGCGCCCATGCCGAGGCTAGGGCCGCCCGCCGCCTCGGCAATAGCGATCGCCGGCCAGCCCAGTTCGATGGCGTTGCTCCACAGTGCGGTATCGAAGGCTCCGGGATGTTCAAGCAGGTCCTTCAGCCGCGCTTGCGACACTTCGGCATCCAGCAACCGAGTCGCTTGGTCGAGCAAGATGGCGCGAACTTCGTTATCCATAGCTGTTGTCCGCTGGGCACGTCCGGATCGTCTATGCCGAACATCAAGCCCTCGTCATGCCTACCGCGCCACGGCCGACGAATGAAGAGCGTACGCCATTATCATGCTGGCGATGGCGTCCCCGGGAGGAACCGCTTGAGACGCCACGCGACGACCTGTGTCCCCCTGAGGCACCCCGCCAGCGGCCTTCCCGCGGCCAACCCGACGCCCCTGCGCTGCACATCTATCACTCTTGCGATAGGTTGGAGGATGCCGCGTCCCCCTGCCTGTGATTGTGATATCGCCTGAAGTCTTCGGTAGAGCAGCGCACGAAAGGACAGGCAGCCGTGCAGGCGATCATGCGCAGTGTGCGGGCGGAAACTTTCGGGCCGCCGGACGCTTACCGGCTGACCGAAGACCCGATGCCGATCCCCGGGACGGGCGAAGTGCTGATCCGAATCCGCGCCGTCAGTCTGGGTTATTCCGATGTGTTGGTTTCGGCGGGAGCCTATCAGGTGAAGCCGCCACTACCTTTCGTTCCCGGGTCGGAGGGCAGTGGAACAATCGTGGCGGTAGGAGCGGATGTGACGCAGTTCGCCGTCGGCGATGCGGTGAACGTCTTGCGCTTCGGCGGAGTGCTTGCCGATCACGTTTTGGCGCGGGCCGAGGAAGTAACGGCCCTGCCCCGCGAGATGAGCTTCGAGGAAGCCGCCAGCTATCGCACCAATTATGCGACAGCGCTGCACGCTTTGAAGGACCGGGCTAGCATTCGGGCGGGCGAGACGCTGCTGGTGCTGGGTGCCGCTGGCGGGGTCGGCACTGCGGCGGTGCAGATCGGCAAGCGGCTGGGCGCTCACGTTATCGCCGGAGCCTCCAGCGAGGCCAAGCGCCGGTTCGCCCTCGTGCAAGGGGCCGATGCCACGCTGGACTACACAGTCTCCGACTGGCGCGACGCGCTCCGCACACTGACCGGCGGGAAAGGCCCGGATGTGAATTTCGATCCCGTGGGCGGCGATCTGCTCGAGCCGGCCTTCCGCAGCCTTGGCTGGGGCGGGCGGCATTTAGTGATCGGCTTTACGGGTGGCCCCATCCCGCGCCTGCCCGCCAACCTGCCGCTGTTGAAGGGCGCGGCGCTCGTCGGCGCGGACATTCGCCAGTTCGCACTGAAAGAGCCTGACGCGGCACGGGCAAATGATCAACTGATCGCCGAGTGGTGCGCGCAAGGGTTGCGCCCGCCGATCGCGAGCTTGTTCGACTTTGCGGATTTCCGCGCTGCCATGACTACCGCCGCGAGCGGTGAATCGCTCGGCAAGGTCGTAGTGCGGATCGCCTGAGACGGTGGGATGATGCTAGGAGAGCGCCATGTGGCGCCGGAGGGTTCGGCTGTGGAGCGTTGGAAGATTTGGGCCGCCGTTCGAGGGGTGGCCGGAACGAACGATAGGCTGCCTGCTTGCCATCAGCTCACACATTTTGCCGCAGAATGCCACGCGGCAGTTTCCGGAGCCAACATGCTATGATTCTGCCCAACGAACGTGTTCTCAAGATGGAGGCAATCAACAATTTCCGCGATTACGGCGGGTGGCGAGCGGGAGACGGGGCCATGGTGGCCCCTGGCCGTCTGTTTCGTTGCGCGCACCTGCACCGGGCTACCGCAGCCGATATCGATAGGATCGCCGCATTGGGCATTTCCACGGTCACGGACTTGCGCCAACCGCAGGAACAACAGGCACAGCCCAGCGCCTGGATCAGCAAGCTGCAGCTGGCCGTGATCGAGGAGCCGACCAGCAATGAGGACGCGGACGTCGACGCGGCCCACGCCGACGAACCACCGCACATCCGTGCATTACGCGCCAGCGACTTTAGCATTGCCGCAATGCGTGACTTCATGGCCGGACACTACGCCCAAATGCCATATGAACCCCGTCACATTGCCCTGTTCCGACGATACTTCGACGCGCTGGCCAAAGGCGAAGGTGCAATGTTAATCCATTGCGCGGCTGGAAAGGACCGCACCGGGATCCTCGCCTGGCTGACCCACCGCGTGCTGGGGGTGCACCCCGACGATGCGATGGCGGACTATTTGTTGAGCAACTCGGCCGGCAACATTGCTGAACGCCTGCCGCACATGCGGCTGCGCATGGAGGAAATCTATGGTCTGGCCATCAGCGACGAGGCGATGATAACGCTGCTGAGTGTCGAGCCTGGCTATATCCAGCGCTGCGAAGCCGCGCTCGCGTCGCGCTCGGGTTCGGTAGAGCGTTACCTAATCGATGTGCTTGGAATCGATTCCACGGCCCGACACCGCATATGTGAAGCATTTCTAATATGAAAGCACTGCAGGTGGGTATCGTTCACAACGGCAGCCGCCCGGAACTTTGCCGGCAACTTTTTTCAACCCCCAATCTCTACCGTTGATGCCGCCGCGGAGGCCAGCGGCAACGCGCCGTCGTAACTGCTTGACCAAAAGATAACATTGCAACAGTTATTGGCGCAGCCTGCCAAGACAGGGCGAACCGGGATCGCGGCCGCTGGGGTCAGCGCATGCGGAGACTATGGTAAAATGCAAGCAAACCCCAGCCGTGAATTCCGCATCGCAGAATCGTTCCCGCTGCTCGGCAGCCGCTTGCGAATCCGCGATCTCGTCATACCCAATCGCGTCGTCATGGCGCCCATGTCGAGCCAGCTCGGCGAACCGAACGGCTTGGTCAGCGACCGGCAACTAGCCTTCTATCGCGAGCGCGCCATCGGCGGGGTCGGGATGATCATCGTCGAATTCGTGTGTGTGGACCGGGCTACCGGCCTCTCCGAACATCGCCAGCTCAGCATCGAAACGCCCGCGCATATCGATAGGCATCGTCGCCTGACGGATGCCATTCGCGGCAATGGCTCGGTCGCTTGTATCCAGCTCCAGCACGGTGGTCAGGCTGCCAAGCTGGGCACGGTGAAGGATGGGGTGCTGCTCGGTCCAAGTGAAGTGCGCCGCCGCAGCGATCCGAGCAAAGTGATCGTCCGCGCGTTCACTGACGATGAGATCGAGCGCCTGATCGATTCTTTTGGAGCGGCCGCGCACGCGGGCCTCGAAGCAGGATATGAAGCGGTCGAGTTTCACGGCGCCCACGGCTATGTGTTGAGCGCTTTCCTTTCACCGTTGACCAATCATCGCGACGATCGCTGGGGCGGTGACGAGGAGCGCCGGCTGGAATTGCCGCGCAGGGTCATCGAACGGGTGCGAGAGGTGATCGGCAATCGCCCGCTGCTCTATCGCATTTCGGCTGACGAATTCAGTCCCCAGGGATTGTCGATCGAAGACATGGTCCGGATCGCGCCCCGCCTTGTCGCCGCCGGACTGGACGGCTTGCACGTCTCCACCGGACTGGGCACGACTGGCATGCACAACGTCATAGAGCCGATGTCGCAGCCCGAAGGCTGGCGCTTGCCGTTTTCGCACCGCATCCGCGAGGCGACCGGCGTGCCCGTCATCACCGTTGGCCAGATCCGTTCGCCGGTGACGGCCGAGGCGGCCCTGGCCAATGGCGATGCCGACCTGATCGCGCTGGGCCGCCCGCTGCTTGCCGATCCGCATTGGGCCCGTAAGGCGCTCGCCGGACGTGCCGCTGAAATCCGCCCTTGCACGTCCTGCAACTTTTGCCTGACGGCGAGCATGGCGCCCCAGGGATCGATCGTCTGTGCGGTCAATCCCCGTACAGGACGCGAAGTCGATCCCGCTCCCCGCGCCGAAGGAAAACCGCACGCCGTCGTTGTCGGAGGCGGCCCGGGTGGGATGGCGGCGGCACTCATCCTCGAACAGGCAGGCTACCGAACCAGCCTGTTCGAGGCGCGTGCCGCCCTCGGTGGTGGTTTGATCGCCTCGGCGGCGCCACCGCACAAGGAGATGATCGAATGGCATCGCCGGTATCTGGCCAGGAGGCTCAGCGCGAGCGGCGTGGGGCTGCAGATGGGCGTAGCACCTGATGCCGGCGCCATTGCGGCACTATGCCCCGACGTCGTCATCATCGCCACCGGCAGCAAGCCCCGCCCCGCACCGTTCATCGGCGCGGACGGCGAATTGGTTCATGATGCCTACCATCTTTTGATGGGAGGCGATGGCTGGCTGTCCGCCCTCGCCGACCAGCCCGTTCTGATCTACGGCGGCGGCGAGACGGGCTGCGAAACAGCGGAGTATCTGGCCCTTCGCGGTCAACGAGTGCTGCTCGTCTCCAGGTCGTCAGCCAAGGCCCTCGCACGATCGGCAGAATTCGTCTACCGCGGCGTGCTGCTGGCCCGCATGGCTGCAAACCCCCTGATCGAGATTTTGCCAGAGACCGAACTCGCAGCCGTTGCGGGCAACTCCGCCGAATTGCGCGCCGCCGATGGTTCGGTCCGCCATGAAACGGTAGCGGCAGTCGTGGTCGCGCAAGGCCGTGAGCCGAACGGCGACCTGGTTCCGCAGCTTCGCGCGCTCGGGATCCCCGCTTATGCCATCGGCGACGCGGTCAAAGGGGGCCGCATTGGGGACGCCGTCCAGGACGCCTATGCCGTTGTCCGCGAGATCGCGCCCAGGCACGGCGAGCCGGTGGAACTCGCTTGCTGACGGGGCCGCAGGGGAGCCGCACCGGCGGTTTGCGGATATGAGCACCGCTGGTCTCGACGAGGCGGGCCGTGAGCTGCTGAGGGGCAGCATCAGGCGCATGCTCGACCGGATCGCTCCGCTTGAAAACGTGGCGCGCTGGAATCGGGATGATTGCATACCTCGCGACTACATCAGTGACCTCGCCGATCTCGGCTTGTGCATGGCGGCGGTTCCGGCCCAGTTCGGAGGGACGGGGCCGGATCACCGGGTGATCGCCCTCGCCATTGAGGAATTGTCCAGCCGCAGTCCGGCGCTTGCCTCGCTTTTGATCCAGAATGCGATCTATGGCAGCATGAACCTGTTGGCGAGCGGTTCGGCCAAGCAGCAAGCACGATTGTTGCCAGACCTTGCCGCCGGCCGGTTGCTGTTCGCCTACGGTCTGTCCGAGCCAAACGTCGGGTCCGATCTCGCATCGGTCGAGACGCGCGCGGAGCGCCGTGGAAGCCGTATCGTCGTCAATGGCACCAAGCGGTGGTGTTCCGGCGCGGACATCTGCGACTTCATCGTGACGCTCGTGCGAACAGGACCGATCGAGGCGCGCCGGGCCAACTTGTCGATCCTGCTCATCCCCTCCACGTCCGACGGCATCACGATCCGTGCGATGACAACGATGGGAATGCGCGGCATCAAGACATGTGAAGTCACATTCGACGACGTGGTGGTGCCGATCGAGAACGTGCTGGGCGGCCCTCCCTGCTGGGATCGAGGTTGGCAGCAGCTGGTCGGTCCTGCCCTCGAGGCGGAGAAAATCCAGGTTCCCGCAATGGGCATCGGCATCGCTCGAAGCGCGATTGATGAGGCCTGGAGCTACGCCCAGACCCGTCGACAATTCGGCGTGCCGATCTGTGCCCACCAATCGATCCGGCACGCACTGGTCGATGCAAAGATGAAGTTGCTGGCTTGCCGGGCGATGCTGGATCGCGCGCTGTCAGCGATCAGTGAAAATCGCGATAGTGCCGTCGAAACGTCTATGGCCAAACTCTTTGTGGCCGAAACCGCATGCGAAATCGTGCTTTCGTGCCAACGCATCCTTGGCGCCTATGGCTATGCCGAGGGATTCCAGATGGAGCGTCTTGTGCGGGACGTGCTCGTGCTGCCGATCTGGGGAGGGTCGTCGGCGATCCAACGCAACAATCTCGCAAGCCTTCTGGGCTTACCGCGCGCTTAAAACCGGAAAAGTGATGAACCCATCGCAGCCCGCGCGGCTGTCGATAATCAGAGCCGTCAGTCGTCGCTCCACACCGGCTGCCGCTTCTCCAGGTAAGCACGGCCTGCCTCGGCCGAATCAGGGATCCCGGAGGCGAGCGTGGTGAACAGCTGTTCCACACGGTAACCCTCGGTCACGGGCATGTCTTCGGTCAGGTTGATCGATTCCTTCATCAAGCTGACCCCGGACGGACTGCGCGTCGCGATCTCGGCGGCGAGTTCGAGCGCCGCCGGCAGGAGGTCTTCGGCGGACAGCACTTCGTTGATGCCGCCGTGCTGCTGGAGGAAGTGCGCATCAAACTTGCGGCCGGTGAACACCATGTAGCGCATGATCTTGTCGGGCACGAGACGCCTGGTATGCCCGGTTCCGCCCATCGAGCCGATAAGAATTTCCGGAAGGCTGAAAGTGGCCGTCTCCGATGCAAGCAGCAGATCGCAGCAGGACGCGATCACGACACCGGCGCCGACGGCCGCCCCGTTCACCGCCCCGACAACCGGAACCGGGCACCGCCGAATCGCATCGAAGCAGCCGCGCGATACCACGGAACGGGCAACTTGTGTCTCGGTCGTGCGTGCGGACAGCTCGCGGACATCCGCGCCCGCACAGAACGCGCGGCCCGCGCCCGTCAGCACCACGCAGCGTGGTTTCGGAAAACGATCCGTAAGGTTGAGGAATAGGTCACGCAGTTCGCGGAAATGCGCCAGACCCAGCGCATTCACCGGCGGCGTGTCGATCGTCACCACCAGCACGCGCTCTGCGGTCCCAGACATCTCGGCGCCGATTCTACCCTTGCGCGTGATGCCGCTCATCGACTGCTCTCCAGGCAAAATGGGGATACGTCGAGACCGGTGCCGCTGAATGTCACGTAATGCATTGCCGCTCCCACTTTCGTCGCGTGGACACGCAAATACCTGCCTATCCATCAGCTTTTGCAGTATGTGTCTTTACCACCGCAATCGGGCAACAGGTTTTTCACCCTCAAGAGCGAGGGAAACTTCATAAAAACCGGTGGCGGGGTTGTTCGGCGCGCGAAGGCTGTGGTACCACAAAACAGACGATAAGACAGTTTTGTTGTGGCGGCGCCATTCCGGCTCCGTGTTGTAGCCAATGGGAGATGTCATGAACAACTGGCAGGTAAAACTCGCTCACGACCGCGCGTTGGTGACAGGTGCAGGAAGCGGAATCGGCCGTGGTTTGGCGATCGAAATGGCCAATCTCGGGGTTACCGTCTACGGCATGGGCCGCCGCCAGGCTCCGCTGGAAGAGACTGCATCGCTCGTTACCGGCTCGGGTCGAGTTGTTCCGCTGGCGGGAGACATTACCAAGGTGGACAGTGTCGAACAGGTGTTTTCAGCGATCGAGGCCGATGGCGGGCCGGTGCAAGCCTTCGCCAATCTGGCGGTGGACGTGAACTACATGCCGGCGCTGGATCTTACCCCCGACATTTTTTATGAACAGACGCGCTCGGCGCTCTGGGGTGTGTTCCATGTGATTAGCCGCTGGGCAAAGCCGCTCGTGGCGGCCGGGCTGCCCGGCGTCGGAGCGATCGTGAGCAGCGCGCTCTGTCGCGACGGGACACCAGGAATCGCGCATTCCTCCGCCGCCCGGGCTGGAGCCGAAGCGCTGATTAAGAGCCTTGCCCGCGAATGGGCGCAATACGGGCTGCGCCTCAATGCCATGGGCCTGGGCGCTGTCATCGTACCTCGCACCGAGCCGGCTTATCGCAGCGGCGTAATGGACGAGTCCATCAGCCAGATTGCCCTGCGGCGGCCAGCCGCGATCCCCGAAGCCGCCGCGCCGCTGATGTTTCTGCTCAGCGAAGCGGCCAGCTATATGACCGGTGAGGTGATGATCGTCGACGGCGGACTACGGCTGCCGCCAATGGTCGTGCCGAAATTCCGCTGGTCGGCAACGGCGGCCTGGGATCAAAAGGTATCCGAGGTCGCAGTCGGCACCGCGGCCTGACCCGCGCCGCGAGCTTGCGCCCATCCGTTCGGCTACTGACTGGCCTCAGGGCTTGGAGACAATCGATGTGCGTGATGTACGTCTCGGCTCCGCGAGAAATAATATGCACTCGCTTCCCGCGAGCCGGATCAACCTGTTCAAGACAAGCCAACCGAGGATGCTGAGATGAGTTCCACAGCTGACCTGACTATCGAGAAACCGGACCACATTCCGGCGGAGCTGGTCCGAGATTTTGATTACTATGGCGAGCCCGTCCTGCGGGAGAAGGCGCAGGCCGGCTACCGCGAACTGCTTCGAAATTATCCCGACGTATTCTGGACGCCCCGGAACGGTGGGCACTGGGTGGTCATGGGCAACCAGGCCGTGCACGATGCATTTCGCGACTGGCAGAGTTTCAGCAACAGCGGAAATACAGGCATTGGCGGAGAGCCCGGGCCGGCTGAAGACATGTTCATTCCAATCCAGCTCGATCCGCCCGCGCATGAACGCTATCGCGCACTGATCAACCCGCTGCTTGGCCCCCGTGCGGTGAAAAACATGGAAGGGAAGATCAGAGCGTTTGCCACGGAACTGATCGACGCCTTGGAAGAAAAACGCGAATGCGATTTCGTCGAAGCGTTTTCAGTGCCGTTTCCGATCAAGATTTTCATGGCCGAGATGGGCCTGCCGCTGGAGCGCTACCGCGAATTCGCCGATTGGGTCCAGGCGTTCCAGAACGGTAAAACCGTCGAGGAACGCAACGGAGCGCTCCTCCGCTTTATTAACCTGCTTACCGGGCTGTTGCGTGAGCGCCAGGAAGCGCCGACCGACGACTGGATGAGCCAGCTGCTGGCGACGGAACTCGAGGGTCGGAAACTCGACGTCGAGACGGAAGTCCTGCCCATGGCAAATCTGCTGTTCGTCGGCGGGATCGACACGGTCAGGAATATGATGGGACACATCTTCCGAACCTTGGCTGACAGGCCCGACCTTCAGGCCTGGATCCGCCAGAACCCGGAAGGAATTCCGGAAGCACTGGAGGAAATGTTCCGCTGGCTCGGCGGCACTTCCCCGCCGCGCCGCGTTGGTGCCGACATCGTGTTCCACGGCGCCCCGATGCGTAAGAATGACATGGTCGCGCTGGTAACCGGCACAGTGGGCATCGACGAGCGGGCCGTCGACCGGCCTTTCGAGATCGATTTCGAACGCGAACAGAAGCCGCACGCGGCATTCGGCACAGGCCCGCATCGCTGCGCCGGCTCCAACCTCGCCCGCCTCGAAATGCGGATCTTCATCGAACTATGGTTTGCGCGCATTCCGGAATTCCGGATCAAGCCGGGCACCAGTCCTGTGTTCAACCCCGGCGTCGTCAATGCGATTGATCAGCTGATCATCGAATGGTGATCTGGAAACCATCAAGGCGCGCGCATTTCGGTGTCGTGAGCGAGGGCTGAAGCCTGGACTCTCCTCCGAAATGGGCGACTGCCCGGGCTCCCGAGCGTGCGCAGTCATTAATAGCGTTTGGCTTTTCAAACCGCCCAGGGGCGGGCAACCTGGCAAGGTCAGCTTTTCAACCACCTTTAGCGTCGGCTAGAGATGCATGGCACCGGCGGAGCGCGTTGATTGCTCAATTCGCAGTCAGCAAGCCATCGCGAAATTCTGCGCGGAACTGGCACCTCACATATGCTCCGCCATTTGTGCGATTATATCTCGTGCGCATCAACAATGACCCAGCATCGATCACATACTCACTTCCCGTAACCATCGACGAGTCATCGGACGCTAGAAACGATACAAGTTTGGCTATATCGTTGGTGTCCATGAACGTGCGCAATGGAAGCAGGCTGGCCACCCAATCCTGGGGCACGACTTGCGTCTGCGGGGTGTTCATCCAGCCGGGATGAACCGAATTGATCCGGATCTTTTCCGGCCCGAGCATGTGGGCCGCGGTTTTCGTGAGCCCCGTGACCGCGAACTTTGATCCCGTATAGGCGAGCCCCCCCGGAGGAATGGACTCCAGCGGTCGAGGATATGTTCACGATCGATCCTCCCCCCGCCCGGCGCATTGCGGGCACGACAGCCTTCATGCCCAGGAACGTCCCTATTGCATTGACCTCGAAGACCGATTTGAAGACCTCCTCAGTCAGTTCATCGAACGTCGCAAACTCGACCATTGCGGCGTTGTTGACCAACACATCGACGGAACCGAACGCAGCTTCCGCAGCGGCAATCGCCTCAGCCCATTCGTCGGAGCGCGTCACGTCCATCCGTCGGAACGCCGCTGCCTCCCCGATAGATGCAGCCACTTCGCGTCCGAGGTCGTCGAGTACGTCGCACAGCATGACGCGAGCGCCTTCGCGGGCGAGATCAGCTGCGATGCTCGCCCCCAGGCCCCGAGCGGATCCGGTGACGATTGCATTCTTTCCTTTGAGCCGCATATTATCTCCGGTCTAAGGCGCGAAAAGGCTTTCGATCGGACGAACAGGCTCCCACCCGTCCCATGTTTCGCTGGCGGACCGAATCGCCTGGTTGAAGCCGAGGAAAAAATCTGTTTTTTCGACCAGCTCGATCATCGTACCGGGAAAGTTGCGGTCGGTACCGTAATAGCCGATCTGAGAACCGTTGAATTCCGCGCGCAGCAACCGCTCGTTCCCGCTAGACATCAACCGATGTTCGTCGCGCGCGAAGTCGGACGTCAATGTGCCGAGATGCTGCAGACCACCCGGCCCGCTGCCAAGAAACCGGCCATAATGCGTGGGCGCGTCGTCCAGCGGCGAGATCAGTTCGATCTGAAATTCGTTCCAGTACGAAATCGCGATGTCGCAACGGAGCATCATCTGGGTTCCGTAGATCTCGGTCTCGCTCTCGATCCGCATCTTGAAAAATGGGCCGACCCCGAGAGTGCCTATCCAGTGATCCAGCGCACCGTCCATATCGCGGAACACATATCCAAGCTGGAAAACTTCACCGCATGGGTCGGGCATCTTTAAGCCTCCAAATGATCTATTTGCTGGTCCGAATGCTGATCGCGAACTTAACGGTCTGGCAAGGAATTGGCCGGGCTAAACGTCGTGCCGAACCTACCGGCACGCCAGCCAGCTTGAGCCTCGTTCTGTTCAGCCGTTCCTCTGCCCGGCCTAGGCTAGAGCGCCACCTCATTCTCCTCGGCGATGTAGCTGACAAGGTTACTGGGGACGTCGGTCTCCATGAAATGGACATGATCGGCGTAGTAGGTGTGAAGCTCCTCCGAGCTTTGCATGTTGGCGAGAAGCGCCGCGCGATCCCGGAAGACGAGCTCGGCATACCGATGATATGGAGGACTGATCGGGATCGCTTGAGGGTCGTTAAAATCATTGCGGTAGGCCTCGACGATCCGACCCTGGCGATAGGCCATGAGCCCGGACATGTTGCGGAGCAGAGGCAAATTCAGCACGTTCGTGGTGTAATTTAGGTAATGGTCATCCTGTTTTTCTATCGGAATATTGGGATTATATCTGAACAGTTCTATTAACTTAAACACGTACAGTACCTACCCTCCCTCCAACAAGATAATCACCGCGGAGCGACCGGATCGACGGTTCTGCCAACGGCGGACATTTTAACGCCCCTCCACGCACACACTCGTCACTGGAACTGCAAATGCGGCGCCCGCCGCAGCACACCTCATCATGCCGCAGCCGCGTTGGGGCCGCATATCCCTCGTGAGCAAATCAGAACCGCTTGGAGACTTCGACACCGTACGAGCGGCGTGGACCGGTATGCCCTCGTGCTGGTGTGGGCGTACATGTTGATCAACGCCACCTAGGGGAACGCGTCGACGGCGATGGATCGGCTTTTGAACAGCCAATTCCCGTCAAGCCTGCGAAGCTGGTCGCGATAGACGCCCACTGCCTCGAGGTTACTGACGCCATCGCGCATGAGATAATACTGAAAATAGCAGCCGCCCTCACCACGATCCCCATCCAAATCGAATCGGACGTTGGTGCAGACGTGCCGCGTCCGGGCAGCCCCTAAGGAGGCCTTGTAGGCGGCGCCAGCGGTAATGAGCGCGTCGCGCCCTGTGACCTTGTCGATTCCTGGCGCTTCTAAGCTGCCGTCCTGCGTGAAGCAGGCAGCTCGCGCCTCCCACTCGCCGTTATCGGTCGTCCAGGCGTAGCGGGCATAAAGCTGCCGGATTTCCTCGCAATCTTCAAGGCGCACGCCACTCTCCTATTTCCGTTTGGTCAATCCTTGCACTGTGCGGCAGCCGCTCCGAGTGGCAGCACCGTTACTCTCACGCGCTTCAAAGGATACGCTGCAGCGGCCAGCCGCTCGCGACCCCTGTCGCTTTCTGCAGCGGCTCGATGATGAACTCGCGGCGACTCTCGTAGCGATGCAGTGTAATGATGGTCTTTTCGAGATCGCGCTCCGGATCTTCCTCGATACGCTCTTCAATCGCCGCAAGTCCCTCCTCCTCCGAGGCCACGGGCTTGCCGAGGAGTGCTTCGAAGTCCTGGATATTCGCGCTGGTGAGCTGCGGCGCGATCGATCGCGTGAGCGCCACGGTCTCAGCCAAGGCGGCGCTGCAGGCATAGTCGAATTCCCGAACATCGTCGGAAGTCGTGGTGGGATAATAGGTCTTGAACTGCTCGGTCAACCAATCAGTATAGACGGAGTAGATGTCCCTGCGTGGTGCCGGCTTCTCCGGCGGTTCCAGCTCTATATTGTAATATTCCGCGAGCGCTTCGTGCATTCCGCGGAAGTAGTGAGGCAAGAACGAGTGATTGAAACATGACTCGCCGTGGCTCATGACGAAGTCCTTGGGCCGGCTCCAGATCGGATAGATCATCAAGGGACCCTGCAACATGTGTAGGACTGTCCAGTAGCCTACAGACTCTCGATCCAATTCACGATTCATGGCCTGGGCCCAATGCCGCAAATGACCCGCTAACCCAGGCACCGGATAGCATAAGTCTCGCAGCCGGGTCGCGCCGATGTCCTCCATGGGATCGCCGACATAGGCCATTTCGAGATCGATCAGCCCAGTAAACTTATCGCCCTCATACATGAACTGGCCGGATCCGATGTCGCCTGTGCAAAGCGAGAAGAACTCCACCGGCTTCGGCCTGTGGTTCTCGACGAACCAGAAGCCCAATTTGACGGTAGGCTGCGGCCCCTCGTCGCCAAGCTTGTCGTATGGCGCACGATAGACGTTCAGCATCATCGAAATGCTGTGTTCATAATTTTGGGAGATCGGCAAACCATCTGGAAGATCCAGCGATTTCCAATCTAATCTCTGAAGGTGGACGATAGCGTCGATGTATTCCCTGAACACCTTGTCACGGATGCGCTGATCCGAGATGTTGCCGAAATCGGGAGAGCCCCGGAGGGTATCCATCAGGAACCACCCCCCATTCGGCTCGTAGCCGTAGAACTTTGCGGTGGCGCAGCCGGATTCGCCCATAGTTTTGCAAATCGCCGCCTCTTTTCTCAGGAGGTCTCGCGAGGCGTCCTCGGTGAGGTCGCCGACAGGCGCGCGGAAGCCGCGCAGCAACAGCGTCTTTACCTCCTCCGACGGCATTTGGATGTCGAGGAAATGCTGGGGTCGCCAACGCCCCTGCTGCCTGGCGCCAACGAGCTTGCCGCCCACCAGCCCTTCGGCCCAGGCGAAGGCTTCCTTGGTATGTCGAACGTCGTAATGAATATCCAAGGCTTCCTCCATCTTGGTCCGGAGCGCCACCGGATCAGACCAACCGCGGCGTCTCGATGCTATCACAACGCCGTTTCGACATGCGACGGACAAGGGAGCAGGCCCGGGGCTCGCCTGGGGCCGAGAGTGCGCCAGGCGGAAATTCTTCCCGACTGGCGCACTCATCACGGCTGGGCCGCACGTGGATCAGAACCGCTTCGAGACTTCTACGCCATATGAGCGGCGTGCTCCCAATAGCCCATAGACATAGCCCACGCCCACCGGCACCAGGTCATTCCTGTATGACATGTACTTCTTGTCCAGGATGTTCGAGCCCCAGAGCGCGACTTCCATATCCGCAGCGTCCAGGTGAACTGCCAGGCGGCCGTTCAACAAACCGCGACTGGGCTCCGTCGTGAGGTTTTCAGGCGAACCGATCCCAACCACGGCCGCCGGGATACCTGGCGCCCGGCTTTCCGGCCCGCGGGTGCCTTCACTGATGGTCTGCTTGTCCAACCAGCGCCAGTTCACGTTGGCGCTGACAAAGCCGAAGTCGGTGGGTTGCTTGTAGCTGCCCCACAGCGTGTAGGTCCACTTCGGCAACCTGGGGACGCGAAAGGCACCGGCAACCTCCACACCCTGGACGACATAGGTCTTATATTCGCCTTTCAGGTAACCCAAGGTGCCGCCGACTGTCAGTTTCCTGTCAACAGCGAATTGAGTCTCCACATCGGCACCCTGAATTCTTGCCGAGCCGACGTTTTGGATCGGAGTGCTGAAGATGCCGCCCGCAAATACGGTGACCATCTTTTGCGCGTCACTGAAATCGTCGATGAAGTAGCTCGCGTTGATCCGCAAACGGTTGTCAAACCAGTCGGACTTGATGCCGGCTTCATACTCGGTGACGAACTCAGGATCGTAAGGCGTGTTCGACGCGGGATCGATGCTGACCCGGGACTGGTTCCCGCCGCTCTTGAAGCCACGGGCCACCTTGAAGAACAGCATCGCGTCCTCGGTCGGCTTGTAATCGATCGACCCAAGCCAGGAGAGCGCCGAACTCTTCGCCTTCCGGCTGACATCACACGGCAGCGTCGGATCGGGGATAGTGCAGGCCAGCGGCGTGTTGAACCAGTTCAGGAAGCGGGTCCCTTGCTGGCGCATCGTCTGCTGATCCCAGGTATAGCGCAGACCGCCGGTAAGGTTCAGGTTCGGGAGAACGGCGAAGGTGCCCTGGCCGAACACCGCGGGGGCGCTCCGCTTGATGGAAGGCGCAGTCGTCGAAGTCGTGCGGCCCGCTAGGAGGTATAGTGTCGCGCTCCGGAAGAGCTCTTGGCCCGTGGCGCGATAGTAATAGCCCCCGCCGACCAGCTTCAGGCGGTTATCCAGCAGGTTGGCGTTGATCTGGAGTTCCTGACTAAACTCGTTCATGCGCTTGGTGCTTAACGTGGGCAGGATCGTGAACGGGCTGCCATCGACATCTGCCTGCTGTCCCGCTGTCAGGCGTCGCCAGCCGGTGATCGACCTGATCGAAACCTCGTCGCTCAGCTCGTAGGTGATTTCGCCCGAAGCGCGATAGTTCGTCACGGTCTGGCCGCTGCTTGCGCCATTGAGCGTCATCTGATAGTCAGGCGCGTTGATTACGTCGTTCAGCGCCGCGGCGCCAGCAGCCAGCGTAGTGGCGTCCAGCACAGCGCCTTCGGCCAGTGTCTTGCCCTGCAGGTCGAGTGTAGCCTCGATGTGGGCCGCGCCTCCAGGCGTGAAGGCCAGCACTTTCAGCGGGAGCGCTTCGGCCTGGAGACGATTGTAGCTCGCACGCAACATCACATTCAGGCGGTCGGTCGGGTCCAGCTTCAGGCCGGCACGGACCATATAGCTCTTGTTGCCGCCCGCGCTATTGCGGCCCGTGCCGCCCTTAACCAGCGCTGGGGGAAGTATGCCGTCGCTGAAGGCGGTGTGGTTCACGCGGGCGTAGCCGCCGACCTTGTCGTACTCGGCGGTGACGCGCAGCGCCGCCATCTCGCTCAGCGGCACGTTGACGAAGCCGGCGAGTCTTGCGCCGCTATGGGGATCGTGGCTGAGGCCGCCGAGGACCTCGGCTTCGAACTGGTCGGTCGGCGTCTTGGTATAGATCTGCACCGCACCGCCGGTTGAGTTGCGGCCGAACAAGGTGCCTTGCGGACCCTTCAGCACTTCCACGCGGTCGATATCATAGAGCTTGGTCCCGACACCCCGCTCGCGCCTTCGTTGAAGACGTTGTCGACATACACGGTGACGGGCTGATCGACACCCAGAATGTCGTCAGACTGGCTGAAGCCGCGCAGGACGAACATGCCCCCGCCGCCGCTGACAGTCGTCCGCATGGTCTGAAGCCCAGGCGTGATCGCGCTCAGATCGCCGACGGAACGGATCGCGTTCTGGGTCAGCTGTTCGCCGGTCTGCGCCGCGATGGTGATCGGCACGTCCTGCGCCCGCTCCTGAACCTTGCGGGCGGTCACCACGATTTCTTGCAGCCCCACACTCTCGGCCGGCGCGGTTTGCGCCTGGGCTGTCGTCACGAAACTCAAGGCGACGACGCTCGCGCCCGTCATCCATGCCCAATTGCTCTTCTTATTCGAGTTCGCCATTCAGCTTCTCCTCCCAAAGCGCCCGCCTCCGGCGCGCTGCTATTCAACTAATCAGCCCTCGCCATAGGATCAGAAGCGATAGGTGACTTCCATACCCCAGGTCCGCGGGTCGCCCCACAGAACCGGATGAATTCCAAGTGAATCGATGATGGCAATGGCACCGACTGCGTACTTTTTGTCGAATGCGTTCTTCAAGTAAGCCGCCGCCGTCAGGTTTTTGCCGGCAATGTTGCTGAGTTCGACCCGGAAGTTGGCGAGGCCATACGACGGGACGAACGTCGGCGCGGTCATACTGCCGGGATAGGCGGGCACCGCAAATGGCTGGACACGCTCGTCCGACCATATCGACGACTGCCATACATAGTTGCCCTGAAGAGCAAGATCGCCGACATTTTTACCGAGCGGAATCGAATACCGCACCGTCCCCGAAAGCGTATCGCGGGGCACCCAGGAGAACTTGTTGCCGGTGAAGTCCCTGCCGCCGACCAGTGCTCCGCTCAAATCGTACACGCGGGTGTCATAGTCGTTATAGTGAGCTGCCACGTGGTTCCAGAAGCCTGAAAGCTCCAGGTTCGGGATCGGCCGAAACAGGGCTTCGAATTCGAGGCCCGTGATCGAAGCCGAGGCCGCGTTGGTAATGGTGGACGTGACCTGGCCGGTATCGGTCAGAACGCTCGAATTGCGCTGAATGTCCTTGTATCGGGAACGATAAACCGCGAGATTAGTGCGCAGGAACATGCCGCCAGGTTTGGTATCCGCCTTGATGCCTACTTCGGTGTCATTGACCAATTCGGGCTTGAACGGCACAAACTGGGCGGCGGTGCTCGAAGCACCGCTGTTGAAGCCGCCTGAGCGGTAGCCGCGACGCTGAGTTGCATAGAGCAGGATACCCGGCGCCGGCTTGTAGTCGAGCGTAGCGACATAGGTCGGCGCGGAGAAGCTGGCGCTGACGGCGTGCGCACAGACACCTGGGGTGTCCGTCAGCGAAGCCGGCAGCGAACAGGACTGGTTGGGAAGTCCGAAGTTGCTGTAGGGACGGAACCTAGCGAAGCGATTGTCCCAGCTTTGACGGAAACCGAGGGTCAACGAGAATCTCTCGAGCGCTTCGGTGTCGAGCAGTGCCCCGAGACGGAAGGTGCTTTGCGCGTAGACCGAATACGACTTGTTATTGACGTCGAAGCTCGTTGTCCCCGGTGCAGCCGGGTTCAGGCCCTCGAGCGCCGTTGTCAACGAGTCGTCGTAGCCCTTCAGTTGATAGAAATTGAAGCCAAGAGCCCATTCAGCTGCCGATGACGAGCCGAGGACCTGGAATTCCTCGGTGTACTGCTTTAGTCCGACGTTTGCAGTCGATTGAAGGATCCGCGCCCTAGTCCCGTCCAGTTCGTTCTCGGCCTGCACCTTAACATCGCGGTAGCCCAGGATGTTCTTGAGCGTGATATCGCCGAGCGAACTCTCGCCCAGAGTGAACGTAGTGGTGTTGTTGACCCCGACCGCGCGAGTCCGCACGTAACTCGGATCGATCTGGTAGCTGTCGAACCGACCTGCCTTTTTAAGGTTGGCGACGTCCGACACAGCGTCTGGCAGGAAGCGAGGGCCGGCCCCGTTATAGAGCAGCGCCGAGCCGACCAGCGCAATCGTCTGTACGGGATTACGGTGTGAGTAGAATTTATCGTAATAGAATACCGTGTAGTTCTCAATGTCTGAAGTCGGACGAAGGACCGCCGAGACACGGACGTTATCAGACTTCTCCGTGCCCAAGCCGTAACCGGCAATCGGCCCGGCCAGAACGTGGCCCATCGCTCCCTGGCGTGTTATCTTCCCCGAAACGCGGATCGAGAGAAGATCACTGACCGGCAGGGTCACGGCGCCCTCGATCGCACGGCGGTTGAACCGTCCGTAGCTTGCGGTCGTATAACCCTCGATCGTGTCGCCTGGCTTGACCGGAGCAGCCAGCACGGCGCCACCGGTGGTGTTGCGGCCGAACAGCGTGCCTTGCGGCCCTTTCAGCACCTGAACCGACGAAAGATCATAGAAGCTGAGATTCTGCCCATACCAGGGGGTAACAACAACGTCATTGAAGTAGACCGCTACGGGACCGTCCTGCGTTGCACGCTGATCGTTGGTCCGCTGACCGCGAATCTGGAAGATCGGCGCCTCCTTGCGGTACCCGGCCGACACCTGAAGGCTTGGCACGACACGTTGAAGATCGAACATGTCGCGGATGGAACTGCGTTGCAGCGCCTCGCCCGAGAGGGCCGTGACCGCGATCGGAACATTCTGCTGGCTTTCCGCGCGGCGTCGAGCGGTTACGACGATGTCGTTAGCCGAGGCGCTGTCGCTCGTGGCGGAATCGTCGGCCGCAGGAGCAGAATCAACCGCCCAGGCCGCACCAGGCACGAGCGCACTCAGCGCTATTACGCAGCCGGACAAAAGTGCCGATCGAATGGCCTTCATCCTCCACCCTCCCCGGTGATCTTAATATTGCCGTATTAACTGACGGCCTATCTATGTTTTATGTTTATGATCCGAACTGACGATCTGTCAACCATTACAGATCAGCCATCTGATGAATTCGAAAATTCGGTCAAACTGTCGCCTTCGACGAGATTCGTCGCGGTGGCGCCTGCGGAAACCTTCGCAGTCTTGAACCACGGGGTGACGACAATGTCGTTGAAGTAGACCGCGACGGGACCGTCCCGCGTCGAGCGCTGGTCGCTGGTGCGCTGACCGCGAAGCTGGAAGAGCGGCCAGTCCTTGCGGAACTGGGTCGACACCTGAAGGCTCGGCACCGAATGCTGGAGATCGTACATGTCGCGGATGGAGCTGCGTTGAAGCGCCTCACCCGAGAGCGCGGTAACGGCGACAGGAACGGTTTGCAGGTTTTCTGCGGGGCGACATGCAGTCACGACGATGTCATTGATCTGTGCAACTTCGCCCCCAAGCGGCATCGCCTGCCGCCGGAGCCGGATCGGCCGCCCAGGCCGCACCAGGGGCGGCTGCGAACGCACTTAGCGCTATCACACTGCTACGCAAAAGTGCGATCGAATGGCCTTCATCTCAAATCCCCTCTTAACGCGGACTGGCATTTGCCCGATAGCTGGCGGGCCGTCGGTTGTTGGAGCTGGCCCTCTGTCAACCTCGACGGACCGGCCGATTGAAGGTTTCAGAAATGCGGTCAAACTGTCACTTCAACGCGACAGTCGCGGCCGTACTTGCAGAGCGCGCAGGACACCGCCTCGAGCAGGCTCGGCGCGCAGACTCCCTCAGGCAGGCAGTGCTGATTTGATGCCGGAGTGACCTCCCGGATCAGGATGACAATTTCGACTTGGCGTGCTGGACCGACTTTTCGACGCCGCGCTCGATGATCTCGAGAAATTCTTTCGATGACTGGCTGACGATGTGCGTATCGAAGTGCGCGTTGAGCGAGGAGGTGTAGCCTTGAATGTCTGCGACCCGATTCAGCGATCGCTTGAGCATCTTGATGCCGTAGGGCGGCGCCGCAGCGATGCGGTTTGCGAGCGAAAGGGTGAATTCCTCCAGTTCGGCGCGCGGCACGACATGGTTAGCCATGCCCCATTCCTTGGCTTCCTGCGCACTGATGCGCTCGCCCGTGAACAACAGCTCCTTTGCCTTGCGCAAGCCAAGCACCCACGGGTGGACCAGCGCCTCGACCGAAGCAGCGCCCATCGAGTGCAACACCGGGTCGGAAAAGTGCGCATCATCCGCAGCGACGAGAAGGTCGCAACTGTTGGCGACCATGAAGCCAGCGGCGATGCAGGCCCCCTGGACCTGGGCAATGGTGGGCTTGGGAAAATCCCGGATGCGCATGGCATTGCCGTAGAAATGCTCCTGCTCCCAGACCCAATGCTCCTCAGGGGCAAATTTACCCCGCTTTGCGTAGCCGTCGACGAGGTCGTGCCCGGCGGAGAAATGCTTGCCGTTGGCTCCCAGGATCAACACGCGCACGTGGTCATCCGCCTTGGCGATCGCGAGCGCATCGTCCATCTCGGCAAGGAGCTGGGTGGACTGAGCATTCCCCTTGTCCGGGCGGTTGTGGTAAAGCCGCGCAACCTGGCCGACGACTTCGTAGCTGATCTGCTCGTACTGCATGGGAAACTCCGTGTGAAATCGGTCGCGCTGCGCCGCGAGCCAGAACTGGCTTTGCATCAGTTTATACTCACGTTATCGGCGATGCGTCAATCATGTCGACAAGCGGCTCTTCGTTGGCCAGTCGACAGGCAGCGCTTGCGACGCCGGACCTTAGGACGCGGGACCGAGCGGGTGCCCTCACCACTGGACCATTTCCGAACGCCGTTGATCGGGCCGCGGCCCTGACGCTGTCCGCCAGCTCGCCGGCGCCTCGCCTGTCAATCAGCCGAACCTCTAGGCATCGGGCTAGCCGATTGCTGTCGTCGTTTTGTAGGTGTGATTGATATAAGGGCTAGCAGCACGTGTGCGGAACCACACCAACCGCCACCGCTACAAGAGGCGATGCAAAAATGTGCTGTGGAGCGGAGCAAAAACTGCCGTGTGATAACGCCCGCCCCCCAGTTGACACCTTGCCAGTTGACACCTTGTTCCCGGCAGGGGCATGAGTTAGCGAAAATCCACCTGCATCGGGTCCATATTTCCGAACCAATTCTCTGAAGTGAGTATATGCATGACAAGTGGCATCGAGAAAACACGGTTCGGGCACGTGCCCGCAGGTGCTGGAAAGAAGAATCCTCATACAAAGCCGGTGTCCAAAGGGCGAGCTATCTCTCGGAAATCGACCTCGGAAATCAGAGAGGATATAAACCGGCAATCGCAGAAGCTGGGCAGCAAAGGTCGGCGCACGCGAAAGCTCATAACCGACACCGCGCGCGAACTGCTGCGAACTACCTCGCCGACGGAGATCACTGCTATTGCAATCGCCAGGCGCGCGAAAATTTCGTCGGCAAGTTTTTACATGTACTTCAATGACGTTAGTGATCTGATATATCAGATGAGTGCTGAAATTGGCGGCCAGTTCCAATCTGTAATTCCTATTATTGACCGGCCATGGGACCTTGAAAACCCGGAGAAAGATGCGCTCGAGTTCGTGCAGGCGTTCAACAGCATCTGGTCCAAAAATCGCGAAGTGCTGATGTACCGTAACCTCGAGGCCGACCTCGGCAACCCGCGCTTCGATCAACTGTGGCGTGCCACCCTTAAGCCGATCGTCGCTCACCTTGGCGACAAGATTCGCGAAGCGGCAAAAGCGCGGGGGCGGACTATCTCGATTATGGATTCACGGTGCCGCGCCGTGACCCTAACGTCTGCGATGGAGCGTTTCTCCGCATCAAATCCCAAGGTCATCGCGGAAGAGCTTGATTACGACCGGTTGTTTGCCGCTTTCGCCCAGCTCGTAGCCAGCACGGTGCGAGGCACGGACTGACCGCGCAGTCCATCGCACGCGGATTGGTTCCTGCTGGGAGCCTGACCGGCTCAGGGATTGTTCGGAAGCTTAGAGTAGCACCGCTGATATCTTCCGTAGCCGCCAAAACTACCGTACTGATGATTGAAAATTTCAGTTGGTTCGGCACCCACTGCCGCCCGTTAGCGACTCCGCTCAGCCAATGCGCAAAGGGATAAAACGTCCTGTCATCATCTCCAAGACATGCTGGTGTGAAAGAACAGCAAAGATGTTAGTCTGTCAGTTTTTGGGGTTGAATCGTAGTGGCGGTCTGGGCTAAGCGGGCGCAGTAAGGCATCGGCAACCTGCCGGCAGCAAGCGCGGTGGGAGTAAGGCTGGATGAGCGAAGTCGTGATGGCCCTCCCTAGGCTGGACAACGTAAATCGGTTTTTCTGGCAATCGGGACAGGACGGAAAGCTTCGCTTCCAGAGGTGCGAGTCCTGCGGAACGTGGCGCCACCCGCCGACTGTACGCTGCCCGAAATGCGGAGAAGATGCGCTGGTACCGACAGCTGTGGCCGGTACCGGCACGGTTATCAGCTATACGGTCAACCATCAGGCCTGGCTGCCCGGCATGATCGTGCCGTACACGATCATTCTTGTTGAGTTCGACGATGCCCCGGGCGTGCGGCTCACCGCCAACTTCGCCAATCCGGCGACGGAAGCGCACATCGGCCAGAAAGTCTCGGTGAAATTCCATCAGCGCGAGGACGTGTGGATACCGCAGTTCGTCCCGATCGAGGAGCGCGCCGCATGATCGAGCCAGGCGAAAAACAGGCCGTGATCTCGGGGATCGGCCAGTCGAAGATCGGTCGACGCCTCGGCCGCGACGGCCTCTCGCTTTCGGCTGACGCGATTTCAGCCGCGCTCGACAACGCCGGCCTTTCATCTCGAGATATCGACGGGCTGGCGAGTTGGCCTGGCTATATGGCGGAGGCCCCAGGATTTTCGCCGGTCACCATCGGCGATGTCAAGGAAGCCTTCGGGTTCGAACTCAACTGGTACAACGCCGGGCCAGAAGCATCGCAGCTCTCACAGCTGATCAATGCCACGATGGCGATTGCCACCGGCCAGGCGCGGCATGTCGTCTGCTTCCGCACGATGACCGAGGCGACCGCGATGGTTTCGGGAGAAAGGTCGAGCGTGATCACCCGCGGTGATGCCAGGGTGGGCGGGCTGTTCCAGTGGCAGGTGCCGTTCGGCTCAGTGTCCGCCTCGAACTGGATCGGGATCATCGCGCAACGCTATATGCACGAGTTCGGCAAGACTCGCGCCGATCTCGCACCAATCGCGCTCAACGCCCGCGCCAACGCCGAACTGAATCCCAAGGCAGTCTACCGGTCGCCCTTGACCTTCGACGACTACATGGCCGCGCGGATGATCTCGACGCCTTTGTGCCTCTATGATTGCGACGTACCGATCGACGGCGCCACCGCGCTGATCGTATCGCACCGCGATACCGCGCGCGATCTTAAGGCGAAGCCGATCCGGATCGAAGCGATCAGCGGGCCGCTGATCGGCCGCGACAGCTGGGACCAGCAACCCGATCCCACTCGATTCATCAGCGAAGCCGCGGCAACTCGGATGTGGTCGCGCACCGATCTAAAACCCGCAGACGTCGATATCGCCGAACTATACGACGGCTTCAGCTTTCTGACCGTCCTCTGGCTCGAAGCGCTGGGCTTCTGCGGGCGCGGAGAAGGCATGGACTTCATCGCCGGCGGCACCCGTATCGCCCGCGACGGCCAACTGCCGCTCAACACGCACGGCGGCCAGCTTTCCGCCGGCCGTACCCACGGCCTCGGGCACGTATACGAAGCGGTCGAGCAATTGCGCGGCGTTTCCGGCGCTCGCCAGGTCGCCGGTGACCCGTCAGTGGCAGCGGTCGCCAACGGCGGCGGCAATATCGCGTCGGCAATGCTACTTGTGCGCGACTGAGGCCTATCCAACTCTTTCCTGCAGGAGAACCCAATTGAGCAATACAGCCCTGATCGCCGGCGTCGGCATGCTGAAATTCGTCAAGCCGAGCCAAAGCGAAAGCTATGGTGCTATGGGCGCCGAAGCGGCACGCCTCGCTCTCGCCGACGCCGGGATCGACTATACCGACGTCAAGCAGGCCTATGCCGGCTTCGTCATGGGCGACACCTGCTCGGGGCAGGCGGCGCTGTACCGGATCGGATTGACCGGCATTCCGATTATCAACGTCAACAATGCCTGTGCCAGCGGATCGACCGCGTTGTTTTTGGCACGCCAGGCGATCCAGAGCGGAATGCACGACGTCATCCTCGCGCTTGGCTTTGAACAGATGACTGCCGGCGCATTGGCCAGTGACACCACTCGCGAGCCGACCACGGCGATGCTCGATGAGACGATGCGCCGCATCCAGGGCTGGGACGCCAACGTGCCGCAGGCGGCGCTCTACTTCGGTGGGGCCGGGCGTGACTATCTGGACAAATACCATGCCTCGGCGGAACTGTTCGGGCAGGTCTCGGTCAAAGCGCGCGCGCACGCCGGACGTAATCCCTACGCGCTGTTCACTACGCCACTCACCCTCGAGGAAGTGATGCAATCACCCCCGCTTTACGGACCGCTGACCCGGTTGATGGCCTGCCCGCCGACCTGCGGCGCCGCAGCTGTGGTGCTGGTGTCGGATCGTTATGCCCGCGAAAAGGGGCTCAGCGGCACGGTCCGCATTGCAGGCCAGTCGATGGTGACCGACCTGCCATCGAGCTTCGGCGAAACCGACATGGTCAACGCCGTCGGTTCGCAGATGACTCGCCGCGCCGCCGCCGCCGCTTATGAGGAAGCCGGCTTGGGGCCACAGGACGCACAGGTGGTCGAGCTCCATGACTGCTTCTCGACGAACGAGGTCATCTGCTACGAGGCGTTGGGCCTGTGTGGCGAGGGCGAGGCGACGAAGTTCGTTGCGGATCGCGCCAACACCTACGGCGGCAAGATCGTGACCAATCCGTCGGGCGGGCTGCTGTCGAAGGGTCATCCTCTGGGCGCCACAGGACTTGCCCAGATCACCGAACTCACGTGGCACTTGCGCGGCACGGCTGGCGAGCGCCAAGTCGAAGGAGCGCGGGTAGCCATCCAGCACAACTTCGGCCTGGGCGGGGCCGGAGTGGTCTCGATCCTCGTCGCCGATTAGCTGGACAACCGCAAAAACTGGCGTTTTGATGCTGCCGTTGCTTTGATGGCGGCATGACCGGGGTCACGGGGCGCTGTGGCGAGCGTCTTTTTTGATCATCGGATAGGACATTTCACGGCGGTTTACGGGTTTCAGGGCGGACTCATGCTGTCGCTGGGCGTCGTTCGTGGAAGATCAGGCGATCGAAGTTATAGGCCAAATTAGCCAGGGTGAGTTTTGTGTCGGCCCGCTTATGCCGATGGCGCGGATGAACAGCCCGGACCGATTTCTCTGATGCGCGAACACATGCTCGATCCTGGCCCGGATCGCGGACTTTGCGGCATTGGCGCGAGCGGTGGCCCTAGGCATGGACTGACCTTTGGGCTTGCGACGGTGGATGCGACTGGTCAGCATGCGATCAGCCAGCCATGTTTCGTTCGTCCTGGATCGGTATGCTGTGTCGGCCCAGACCTCGCTGCTGCTATTCTCTGCGATCACATGGCGTAACATGGGCCCATCGGCGTGGGCCGCCGAGGTGACCTCACCTGCGCGAATGAACCCGTATCGGCGGTCGATGCTGATATGGCTTTTATACCCGAACACCGGCAAGGCGATCATAGGCAGCGGCTTGCCATCCTTGTAGCGCACCTGTGTGCTTTTGTGCTGCCTTGGCCGGGTCATCGGGCCAGATCTCCTGCGCCGATTTCCGTCCTTGATGGCTTGCCGCTCGTCGTCGGTGTTGCGCTGCTTGGGCGCGGGCACCAGGCTGGCATCGATAATCTGCTTCGACAGGGGGATGTAGCCCTTCTTGTGCAGTTGCCAGTCGAAAGCCTTCATTACCCGCTTGAACGTCCCGGTCTCTGTCATCCCGTTGCGGAAATGACGGATAGCCTTTTCGTCGGGGGGTGCGATCCCCGAGTGCAAAACCCAGAAACCGCATCCAGCTCAGCCGGTCCCGGATCATATACTCCATCCAACCATCGGACAGATTATACTGAGCCTGCAAGATCAGGACCTTGAACATGGCGGCGGGATCGAACGGCTGACGACCGCCTTTGCTGCCATCGCCATGGCCCAGCCCTCGATAAGCCACGCCTGGAAACACTCAAAGTCCACGGTGCGTTCCAGAACCTCCAGTGGATCGCCATGGCGGCTCAGCATCTCAAGGTGATCGTTCAGGCTGAAAAGAGACTTGGGATCCATGACACAGCGCATCCTATGGCTACACGATCAATGAAACACGAATGGCCCATATCCGCCATAGTTCTTGCGGGTGTCCAGCTTACGCGCCGGCGGCCAGGCATGTGCGCCACGCCGCCGGCGACCTGAACCGCTCAAACCCTGTCTAAGCGGCCCCTGAGGGCGGAGAAGGCGGAGGATGTAGTGCGATCGCGACTTTGCGGGAGCCGACCCAGGTCAAGATCTCCGCGAGCCTTCCAATCCGTCGGCTAGCAGCGCGACGCGTCGCAGGAAGGCCCGGTGAGCCACCAGGAAGGAGCCAAAGGACAGCGGCACGGCGATCAAGATCGTGGTCGCAATCGATAGGCCAAGTTTCATCGGCGAGCGATAGACGTAATCGGTCAACACTCCGACGATGAGCGACCCTCCGCCATAGGCGAATACGCTAGTGATGATCATGGTAACAGCACCGGTACGACCGCTCATCTGGCTCGGAGAGATCATCTGGGTGGCGGCAATAACCGGCCCTACACATGAGGACACGCCGCACTGAAGACAAGCAATGGCGATAAAGAAGAATATCGGATCGTCCCGCAAGAAGGCCCACATGGCAACAGGCAGCGCCAGCGCCAGCAAGCCCATCATCAGCTTCTGCGCGAAAGCAAAGTCGCCCCGCTGAACGCGGTGATCGACAACGAACCCGAACATCAGTGTCGTCACCACGGCACCGATGCCGATGATCAGACCCAACGCCTCGCCCACATGTTGTGCAGACATGCCGAGAACGCGGCGCCCATACGTGGGTGCCCACGCCAGCGCGGCGTAGCTTGCCATGGACCCGAAGGCATTGCCGAAAAGGAGCCCCAGCACCGCGGCGGGATTCAATTTCACAAAGTTCCAGTACGCACCCCAACTATTTCCTTCATCAACCTGCGCGCGCGCGCGCCGCGGTGGTTCCCGCACCCATAGTAACGCCAATGCGAGCACAAAGCCCGGGAGGCTCGATAGCACAAGCACTTGGCGCCAAGGCGCAAGCCCGCCCAACACGGCGAGCGGATGGCGTGTGAGCCAATCGAGCAGCACACCGCCCAGCGCGACTGCAAGCCCAGTCGCAAGCGCCGCCGTCCCGACATAGATTGAAATTGGGGCTGCCGCCCGGGTTGGCGGGAAGATTCCCGTTATAACCGACTGAGCAGCGGGAGCCGTCGTCGATTCCCCGACACCCACAGCCAGCCTTCCAGTCAGCATCTGGCCGTAATTTTGCGCGATCCCGCAAAATGCCGAGGCGAGAGACCAAAACATTAGGCTGAACGCCAACAATCGAGTCCGCGCCACCCGATCAACCAGCGTCCCCGCCACAACTCCGAAGCCTGTGTAGGCAAGGCCGAAACCCAAGCCTTGCATAAGACCGAATTGCGAATCCGAAATTCCGAGATCCGCCTTGATCTCCGGCACCAGCACGAGGATGATGTTACGATCGATCACTGACACCGCGCCGACCAGGGAGAGCAGCATGACCATGCCCCATCGAGTTTGCGGCGTAGCGTAGCCCGGCTTCGCGCCTCGGTCTGTCATCTGTGCTCCCATCGGATCCTCAACTCTCCCGTCCGGTACCTATGATCGGTAGCTCGGCAACAATCACGTCACGAAATCGGCGCATCCATTGTCGATGACCACCTGTTGCCGTTCCTGTGAGTGAATGCGGAAGGCAACCCGTCCATCAGCTTCGTGCCAAAGGTCCAACCGGAGCGTGTCGCCGGGGAAGACCGGGCGGGCGAACCGCACGTCCAGCCGCCGCAGCGCCGACGGATCGTTGCCAGCCACCAGCGCTATCACGCCTCGCGCAGCGATCCCGAACGTGCACAATCCGTGAAGGATCGGCCCCTCGAAGCCCGCGCGGGCGGCAAAGGCCGGGTCAATATGCAGCGGGTTGGTATCGCCGGTCAGGCGATAAATGGCGGCTTGCTGGGGAAGGGTCGGCAGATCGATCGACGCGTCCGCAGGCCGATCCGGGATCGGGTGCGGCTGTGCTTGCCCGGCCGGACTGCCACCAAAACCGCCATTTCCACGCAAAAACGCCGATGTCCGACAAGTCGCCAGCAGCGCATCACTTTGTTCGTCATGCAATGTGCGCTCGAGAACCATGACCGCACCCTTGTCGGGGCCCTTATCATAGATCGCGGCAACCCGGCTGCGCCCGACGACGCTGCCGGCGGCCGGCAGCGGATTGTGAATAACCAGCGATTCCTCGCCATGAAGCATTCGTGTGACGTCGATGCCGGTTTCGGGATCGGTCACCCACATCGGACCGGTCGCCAACGTCACGGCCATCGTCGGCAATGCCTTGAGGCCCCGTTCGTACAACATCGCAAGGTCCGCCGCAGGATCGCGACTGCCAACTCCCACCGCGAGCGCGTAGAGAATGGTATCCTTTTCTGTGTAATCCTGCCTCGCCTCGGGAATGGGCCAATTGATCAACCGATCGTGGTCGATGCTCAAAACTCGTACTCCCCCTGCCTGACCGAAGTTGACGCACCATTAGCTATCGTTTCGCGTCTGTCCAGAGCGGACCTAGATCGTGCCGGCACGTTTGGCGCACCCGCAGAGCAGCGCTCCTATCGGCGCGGGCTATTTCGGAAACTCGAACGCAAAGAACTGACGCACATGGGCATGATGCGAGACCCATTTCCTGTCGTTATAACCGGCAGCTGTTTTCACAGGTGCGACGGCTGCGCTTGTTAAGAGCGATTGACACCCGGCGGGCCAGCGAGTTAAATGATTATTCGTCAGTTGCTGACGCCCTCCCCCTTTCGCGGAGCCTCCCGTCATGGACCTTTCCTCGCTGCCCTTCTCCAACAAGCCGGTCGGCTGGTTCCAGATCGGCTGGAGCGACGAGTACCCGGCCGGCACCGCTCAGCCGCTGCGCTACTTCGGGCAAGACCTCGTCGCCTTCCGCACCGAAGCGGGCGTGCTTGCGGTGCTTGACGCGCACTGCCCCCACCTAGGCGCCCACCTCGGTCATGGCGGCAAGGTCAAAGGCGATTGCATCGCTTGCCCGTACCACGGCTGGCAATGGGATGCCAATGGCGCCAATGCCCGTATTCCATATCAAGACACTCCCACCGGCATGCGCCTGCGCAAGTGGTTCGTGCGGGAACAGCACGGCTGCATCTTCATCTGGCACGATCCGACCGGATCGCCGCCCCGCTCCGAACTTCCCCATGTCTTCGACAGCTTCCCGCAGGTTTCGGGATCGGAAGATGATTATTACCCCCCCTACGGCAACAGCACCACCCGCTTCGGCGCCGAGTTCGTGCATACGCAACTCGCCATGGAGAACGCCGTCGATTCAGTGCACTTCCGCCATACTCATGGCGCGCCGATCGACCCGATCCTGGAAGAATGGGACATCAAGGATGCCGAACTCCACACCAGAGTGGGATTCGTCTCCCCTGCCACCCGCGAAGTCGCCCTGACTCTCCACAACATCACCCACGGTGTCGGCATTGCCTTCAGCGCGTTCGAGGGGAGCTACCACTACCGTCTCGTCTTCGCCGGAACTCCGATCGACGATCAGACCACCGACTTCCACTACACCATCTGGTACCCGCGCGAGGCCGGCGACACCGGCGCAATAATGCCGCCTCACCTGCGCCAGCGTGTCAAGCAGCAGTTCCTCTACACGCTCGAGGAAGATCTCCTGATCTGGCGAACTCAGAACTTCGTCAGCCGGCCCATCTACGCCAAGCAGGACATCAAGCCCTACACCGCCATGCGCAAATGGCAGAAGTCGTTCTACGACCTTCCTCCAACCACGCCCGAGGCCGCGTGAACGCATGGCAATTGCCGAGTTGATCCGAAACCCGGCCGGACCCGCCCCCTTGCGTCGGCCGAACTCGGTGCGCCGAACAACCACGATCGAAACCAGTTGGCCTGATGGGCTTGGCGGGCCCGCGCTCATGGTCGGGCGCGGTCGTGACCTCCTAACCCCCGCCGATCTCTCCGCGCCGGTCGTGCTGGCCGAATCGCAGTTCCGCATGCAGGTTACCGATGCACGCGAGATCCTCGAAATCGAAGTGTCGCCCCCGCACCCGAACGCCGCCAATCTCCGTGGCGGCAGCGGCGGCAAGTCCAGCCGGAACCGCCTGCAGGCGGAGATGGGCGATCGCGAAGGTGACTTGCTCTACCAATTGCTCGACGATTTTTCCGGCGCCAGCCTGGTATGCATCTGGGCCAAGCTGCTGTGGCAGGAAATAACCGACCCCGCCGCATTCCGCCTGCAGCTGCCAAAGATTGAGGCAGCGCAAGGTCGCCAGGTCGACGTGTGCATCGGCCTTGCCAGCGGTTCCAGCACGAACCGACGAACCGGAGACTTCACGCTGCTCAACCATTTCACCGCGGTCCCCGACTTGCGCAACCCGCTCGACCAGGAAGGATGGCATGACTTCACCGAAGCTTCCGGACCACAGAGCCGACGCTCCCGGCGGATTGACTTGTGGTTGGAGGAGCCGGGGACCATTGCGGTTGACAGCGCTTTCCAGGACGGTGCCATGCATCCGCAAGAAGGGCGCATCGCGATCCACGAATATGCGCTGTCCGGCGCGATCGACCGCACCACTGGCGAACTGGCCAGGTTCGAACCGGAAGCCCGCATTCTGCCGCACCCTGAATGCCCAGCAGCGGTGATAGAGGCGCAACGCATGGCCGGGCTCCCTGTGGGCGGTTTTCGCAATTCGGTTCGTGAGACCTTGCCAGGCGTGCTGGGCTGCACTCATCTTAACGACGTATTGCGGGCCCTCGCCGACGTGCCTCGACTGGCCCGGGCACTGAGCGGCAGCGCCAGCGCCTCAGCCGCTCGTCATGCTCCCGCCTACCTCTAAGCAGACCGGAACGAGTACCGCCTTCCGCTCCGCACTCCGCGTCGCCATGCCCGCTCGATGACCGCACGGAATCACGGCAGTCGGCATGAGATCGCTTGCAGGGGGATCAAAAATGACTATTAGTCACATTTCTCCGCCACGAGAAAGCTCGTGGCGAACGTCTGTTCGGAGAGATTGAAATGGCCCCGAAATCTTTCATCCTCAGCAATGCCAGAATCATCGATGGCACGGGTGCGCCCGCCTACAACGGCATGGTCAGGGTCGAAGGCGACCGAATCGCACAGGTCGCACCGGCCGGTGTGGACATCATCGGTGCTGAGGAAGAAGTGATCGATCTTGGTGGCAAAGTGCTCGCACCGGGCTTCATCGACGCGCACACGCACTACGACGGTCAGGTCATGTGGGACAGAACGATCGATCCTGTCGCCCTGCACGGCGCAACGACCGTGGTGACTGGGTCCTGCTCATTCACCCTCGCGCCCGCGTGCAAAGAAACGGTGCCGGTGATCCATTCGCTGTTCCTCAAGGCAGAAGACCTGAGGCTGGCAAATTATGCCGAGATTGTTGATTTCAACTGGACGACCTTCGAGGACTATCTCAATCTTATTCGCGATGGCCTCGCGGTAAATGTCGCTCCGCTCGTCGGGCATACCCCGCTTCGGCACTTTGTAATGGGCCCCGACGCGCAGAAGCGCACCGCCTCCGCCGAAGAGCTCGCCAAGATGTGTGACCTGTTGCGAAGCGCGGTGCGCGCGGGCGCAGTGGGGCTGTCCATGTCTTTTCTCGACACCGATGAGAACAACGTTCCTATCGGCAGCCGGTGGGCCGACGAGCACGAACGCACAGAGCTTGCCCGCGTGCTGGTCGAGGAAGGCCGGGGCGTTCTCCAGACCAACCTCTGCTTCGGTCCCGGCTCCGACCCCGAAGGCGAATTGGATCAGCTGGCCCGCATCTCGCTTGCCACCGGCGTCCATGTCGAAGCGCTGGGCTGTTTTGCCGCAACGAAGACTGACCCGGTCCATCGGGGCTTGCTGCGCAAGGTAGAGGAAGTCCAGGCGGCGGGTGCCGATGTCGTACTCCAAACCACATCCAAGCCGTTCGACCAGTTTCTCCAATTCAACGCAAACTTCTTCGTGTTCTTCATGCTGCCGGTCTGGCAGGATGTGATGAGCCTGTCGATTCCGGAGCGAATCGATTATTTCTCCGATCGCTCGAAACGGCAGCCGCTGAAGGATGTGCTCGAGCAGAACGGCTATATCCCTCGGTTCATGAAGTCGGCGGAAGTGCTTGAAGCGCAATCCGATGCCATCCGCGCGTTGGAAGGCCGGATGGTCACCGACATCGCCAACGAGTGGGGTGTCGATTTTCTTGACGCAATGCTCGACATCGCACTGAAAGATGATTTGCAGACCGTCTTCGCGTTGCGCGGTTTCAGTCACACCGATCCGGAACGCCTGACCGAGATTCTTACGCATCCATACACGCGCCCTGCCAGCGGTTCGGACGGCGGCGCACATGTCTACCAATTCTCGACTTCGGGCGATTCGACCAACTTGCTATCGCACTGGGTGCGTGAACTTAAGATCATGCCGCTGGAGCAGGCGGTGATGCAGCTTACCAGCGTGCCCGCCACCGAATTCCGGATCAAGGATCGCGGTGTGATCGCTCCCGGAAAGTTCGCGGACCTGGTCGTATTCGATCCCGACAGCATCGCGAACAATCCGGTGGAACGGCGGTTTGATCTGCCTGACGGCTCTGGTCGCTACATGAACACCGCCGCTGGGATCGACCGGGTCTTCGTCAATGGGAGAATGGTCGTTTCAGAGGGCGCCTATACTGACGAACGGCCCGGCTTGCTCGTCTAGCGAAACTTGCCCGCGAGCTTTCGGCAGCGCGTGACTACACCGCTTTGGTCTCCGTCTGCGCCGATATCACAGGTTTGAAGCGCGAGGATTCAAGCAAGCGACCGGATATTTCAGCGACGGCGCCGACGGTGTACGATGGGATCTGACATGATCGTGGAAGAGCGCAACTATGCCTTCGCGCCTGCCGATATTGAGCGATTTCTGGCGATCTACGAAAGCGAAGGCGTTGGGATTGCCACACGCGTTCTCGGCAATCTGCTTGGCTATTTTCGCACTGAGGTCGGTCACGATCTCAACGAGGTCGTCCATTGGTGGGGCTTTGCCGACCTTAACGATCGTGCCCTGCGGCGGGCGGCGTTGTGGCAGGATCCCGAGTGGCTCGATTTTGCCCCCCGGTGCCCCGCCCCTGTGCGCCAGCGCAATCGACTGCTGACGCCAACCGCGTGGTCACCGATCCGCTGAACAGAAGGCAAACAGTAAGACCTTCGAACTGGCCTCGGCGGAGTAGGAAGACCGGTGACCTAACGGCGCGCAACATCGCACCAGCAGCTCAATCGTGGCCGAGCAAGCACCGTAACGGGAGATACAACGATGCTGGGAGAATATGACCTCGTCGTCAGGGATGGAACTCTTTTCGATGGCAGCGGGGCGGATCCTTTTGTCGCCGATGTCGCGATCAAGGACGGCCGCATCGCCGCAGTCGGCAAGATCGTCGGCCGCGGCCGTGAGGAGATCGACGCCGCCGGACATTTGGTTACGCCCGGCTTCGTCGATGTCCACACCCATTACGATGGCCAGATCACCTGGGAACATCGGCTGATGCCGTCGTCGAATCATGGTGTCACGACCGTCGTCATGGGGAACTGCGGGGTCGGTTTCGCCCCGGTACGCGAAAATCAGCGCGATATGGCGATCAAACTGATGGAAGGTGTGGAGGACATTCCCGAAGTGGTCATGGCGGCAGGCGTTCCATTCAACTGGGAGACGTTTCCGGAATATCTGGATGCCATCGAGCAAAGGCATGCCGACGTCGATTTTGCCGCGCAGCTCCCGCACTCTCCCTTACGCGTCTATGTCATGGGCCAGCGCGGAGCCGATCTGGAGGCTCCCACCGATGCCGAGTTGGCTGAGATGACGCGGATAACTGCGCAGGCCGTGGCCCAGGGCGCCATCGGCGTGTCCACCTCGCTCAACATGGTCCACCGCTTTCGCGACGGGCGTCCCGCGCCGTCGACCCGGACTGCCGCCCGCGAGGTCCTAGCCCTGGCTGAGGGCTTGCGCGAAGCCGGCTCGGGCGTGTTCCAGCTGCTAGGCAACAGCGACGTCTCCAAGGAGGATCAGTTCGAGATGCTGCGTCAAATCGCCCGCACCTCGGGCCGGCCCGTTTCGTTCACGTTCGGCCAATCGCCGATGGCGCCAGGCGAATGGCGCTGGACGCTGGACCAGCTCGATGCCGCGAATGCGCAAGGAATGACCATCCGCGGGCAAGTCATCCCCCGGCCGCCGGCGATCATGATGGGCCTCGAACTTTTGTTCCATCCTTTCGCATTCCATCCCTCGTTCAAGCCGCTGACCGATTTGCCGCTTGAAGAGAAAGTGGCGAGAATGCGCGACCCGGCGCTGCGCGCGCAGCTACTGTCCGAAGAGCCGGACGAGCCGAACCCGCACTTCCGCGCCATCGTTTCCGAACACGATCTGCTCTTCCCACTCGGCGATCCGCCGAACTACCATCCCGATGCGGGGGACAGCGTGGGCGCGATCGCCGCGCGGGAAGGACGCGACCCGCTGGATGTCGTCTACAGCCTGCTGCTTGAGAAAGATGGCCGCGAAATCATCTACCGGCCCCTGGCCAACCTGGAAGGCGAACGCTTCCAGAGCGTGGGCCGCAACATGCTCAAGAGCCCACATACCGTGCTCGGCCTTGGCGACGGCGGCGCGCACTATTCGTCGATCTGCGACGCCGCTTATCCGACTTACTTTCTGACATACTGGTGCCGCGACGCCGAGAGCGACCGGCAGATCGCCTTGCAGGATGCCGTCCACCAACTCACGCGGCAGCCTGCAGTCGCAATGAACCTGCTCGATCGCGGGCTCATCCAGGCGGGCATGAAGGCCGACCTCAACGTGATCGACTACCCAAGGCTAAATCTACACGCCCCCGTCCCGACATACGACTTGCCGACCGGTGCGCGGCGCCTCTCGCAAAATGCCGACGGCTACGTCGCCACGATCGTTTCGGGCGAGGTGACCTACCGCGAAGGCCAGCACACCGGCGCGCTTCCGGGCCGCCTGGTGCGCGGCGGGCGCTCGTCGCTGGAGCGGGAGGCGGCCTGATCACCTACCGATCGCGTCCACTTAGACAAAGTCGTCATGGGGCTCCTAGCGCTCGCTCATGCCTCCCTCGAAGGGCCGAAAGGCTCGGTCGCAGATCATTGCAGTGGCCACTGAAGGACGTCGATCGCCCGCCTCTCGCTATCAATCACATCCATGGTTGCGTGGTGAGCGCCGCGCGTCACAGAGCCGGACTCGATACCACCGGCCAACCGGAGGCCGGCTGAAATCAACGGAGATCGAGGTATGGACGCGGTGCGATACGACCGGGTGGGAGACGTAGCGGTGCTGACGGTGGAGTACCCCCCGGTCAATGCCCTGAGCGCGGCTGTCCGGCAGGGCTTGGGTCGCGGTCTGGCCACTGCGAAGAACGATCAGGCAGTCGTCGCGGTGGTCATTATGGGTGGGGGCAGCACGTTCATTGCCGGAGCCGACATCACCGAATTCGGGACCGAGAATTCCAAGGCGCGCCCGAGCCTGCCGGAACTTCAGGATATGCTGGAAACCTTCCCAAAGCCTACCGTGGCGGCAATTCACGGCAAGGCGTTGGGTGGTGGCTTGGAGCTGGCGCTGACCTGCCATGCCCGCGTCGCGTTGGCCTCGGCCGAGGTGGGCCTGCCCGAGGTTAATCTCGGCCTGCTGCCCGGCGCCGGCGGCACGCAGCGTCTCCCTCGCCTGGTCGGTCCTCAGGTCGCGATCGATCTCATCACCTCGGGCAAGCACATCGGCGCGGCGAAGGCGCTGGAGCTCGGGGTCATCGATGCCGTAGTGGACGATCTCGCGGTCGGCGCGGTCAACCATGCCCGTGCGTTGGCCGCAAGCGGCACGCTGCTGGCCCCGGTTATCGCGCGCGACGACAAGGTCGCCGGCGTCGATCCGCAACTGTTCGCCGAGGCTCGCCGCACCGTCGCGAAGAAATCGCGCGGCAAGATCGCTCCGATTGTCGCCATCGACTGTATCGAGGCCGCATGCACCCTGCCGCCCGAACAGGGCCTCGCCGTGGAGACCGAGAAATTTCGAAAGCTCTATGCGAGCGACCAGCGCGCGGCGCTCATGCATTATTTCTTCGCCGAGCGCGAGGCACGGCGGGTACCCGGCCTCGCCGCCCAGCCGCGGCCGATCCGCGCCGCCGCAGTCGTCGGCGCGGGCACAATGGGAGGGGGCATCGCCATGGTCTTCGCCAACGCCGGCATTCCCGTCCACCTCACCGACGTGAGCGAGGAAGCAGTCGCGAAAGGCATGGCGCTGATTCGCAAGAACTACGACACGTCGGTCAGCCGGGGTTCGGTGGCGCAGGCCGTCGCCGACAAGGCGTTGGCCCTGATCTCGACAACAGCTGATTTCGGTGACTTTGCCGACACCGACATCGTCGTCGAAGCCGCATTTGAACGGATGGAGATCAAGCGAGACATTTTCTCCCGACTGGATGCGGTGATGAAGCCGGGCGCGATCCTCGCCACCAACACTTCGTCGCTCGACATTGACGCTATCGCGGCAGCAACGCGGCGTCCGCAGGACGTCGTCGGCATGCATTTCTTCTCGCCGGCCAACGTGATGAAGTTGCAGGAGAACGTTCGCGGCAGCCAGACCTCTCCGGAGGTCATCGCGACGGTCATGGCGCTGGGCAAGACGCTAGGCAAGAACGTCGTTCTGGCGGGCAACTGCGACGGCTTCATCGGCAACCGCATGTTGCAGTATTATACCGGCGAGGCCGAGTTCCTGATGGAGCAAGGCGCGACGCCGGAGCAGATCGACCGGGTGGCTGAGGCGTTCGGTATGCCAATAGGTCCGATCGCGATGCGCGACATGAGCGGGCTCGACGTCGGCATGATGGTGCGCGAGACGCGCAAATCGACCCTGCCGGAGGGCGAGCGGTTTTCCCCAATCCTCGAGCGACTCGTCGAGCGGGGGCGGCTGGGCATGAAATCGGGCAAGGGCTTTTATCGCTACGAGGGACGCCAGAAGTTCCCCGATCCCGAGACGAAGCAGATCATCGAGGATGCCGCACGCGAGCTCGGCATCGAGCGGCGCGATTTCGCCGACGAGGAGATCGAGTTCCGCCTGTTCGCCCCCCTGGTCAACGAGGGCGCGAAGGAATTGGAGGACGGGACCGCGATTCGCGCCGGCGATATAGATGTCGCCTGGGTCAACGGATATGGTTTCCCCGCGCACAAGGGCGGTCCTATGTTCTGGGGTGAGAGAATCGGGCTCGATCGTATCCACGAGGCCGCCTTGGAAGCAGCGAAGCGCAACGGTCCCCGCTGGGGCCCGGGCAAGCTGCTCGAGCGACTCGCAAGCGAAGGTAGGGGCTGGAAGGAGGCCTGACGCCCGCCCGCTCTTCGCTTTAGTCAACAGATTATCCAGGAGGTAGGCATGTCACGCTCGGTAATCGTCACGGGAGGGTTCGGGGTTCTCGGCCAGGCGGTCGCGAAAGCGTTCGCGGCGCAAGGCGACAAAGTGGCCCGCATCGACTTCGCGCAGAACGCCCCGTCGGCACTGGAAGGGGCACTCGACATCGGCGGCGTCGATCTGACCGATGCCGGAGCCGCCGCGTCGATGCTCGCCAAAGTCGTTGACGCGCAGGGCGGGCTCGATGTTCTGGTGAACGTGGCCGGCGGTTTCGTCTGGGAAACGCTCGAACAGGGCAGCGTCGAGACCTGGTCGAAAATGCACATGCTCAATGTGGTCACCAGCGCGACGATCACGCAGCTTGCCCTGCCCGAGCTCAGGAAATCGCCCGCCGGGCGCATCGTCAACATCGGCGCTGGCGCGGCTGCCGGCAAGACTGGGATGGGCATGGGCGCCTATACGGCGTCCAAGTCGGGCGTTCACCGGCTGACAGAGGCGCTGTCGGAGGAACTGGCCGGAACCAGCGTGACCGTGAATGCGGTGCTTCCCAGCATTCTCGACACGCCGACCAACCGCGCGGACATGCCCGATGCCGACTTCTCGACATGGGTCAGCCCCGCGGCGGCGGCGAAGGTGATTGTCTTCCTCGCTTCGGAGGATGCCGGCGCGATCAACGGTGCATTGATCCCGGTTTCGCGCGGAGGCTAGCGGGAACCTGCAGGAATCCGCGCGGTGATGCTGCCAATGCCGATCTGTCGGCGCCGCTGGAAGGCAGCCTGCCGCAGGGTTATCGTCGATAGCAGCGCGTGATGGCGCTCGATGCGGTGATCGAGACGCTGGCGATCATATAAGCGATAATGGCGCACGTGCTGGCCTTGCGGTTTGGCGCGCCTTATGCTTCGTCGCGCATTCCAGTTGGAGAGGGGTTCGTCGCGTGAACGAGAACAAGCGATGGTTTATCACCGGCGTATCCAGCGGCTTTGGCCGGCTGCTGGCCGAGGCCGCCCTGGCGCGGGGCGACAGCGTGGTCGGCACGCTCCGCAACGCCGAGCAGGCCGGCGCCTTCGAGGCATTAGCGACAGGCCGTGCGCATGCCGTCCTGCTTGACGTCACGGATCGCAGGCGCATCCCCGCCGCAGTGGCTGAGGGGGTGACGAAGCTTGGCGGCATCGACGTCCTGGTCAATAACGCCGGCTATGGTCTGGCCGGCACGCTGGAGGAGCTGGAAGAGGACGAGATCGACCATGCCATCGAGACCAACCTTTCAGGCACCATCTACGTGACCAAGGCCGCGCTGCCGGCCTTACGCGAGAGCCGGGGGCACATCGTGAACTTCTCCTCGATGGCCGGATTGGTCGGGTTGCCGGGCATGTCGCCCTATTGCGCCGCCAAGCATGCGGTCGAAGGTTTCAGCGAATCGCTGAGTCAGGAGCTTGCGCCGTTCGGCATCAAGGTGACGCTCATTGAGCCGGGCGGCTTTCGCACCAACTTCTTCAAGGGGTCTGAGCGGATCGCCCGCTCGCCGCTCGCGATCTACGACGCGACGCCGGGTGGCATGACCCGGTCGCTCTTGTCCGGGGCCGACATCAGTGTGCCGGGCGATCCGGCCAAGGCGGTTGCGGCCATCCTGTTGACGGTTGATGCCGAGGAGCCGCCCTTGCGGCTCGTACTGGGGGAAGATGCTCTAAGCAGAGTGCGCGCCAAGCTGCAGAGCATGAGTGACGATCTCTCGCGATGGGAGCACGTCACCCTCAGCACCGCGTTCGGCGGAAACGATCCCGCCGCCACGCCGTGATGACGGAGGCTGCCCCGCTCAATATGGTGACCTGCGCGGCGCACGAGGACGTCCGCATCCTCACCTTCGACGATCCCCAACGGTTGAATGCCTTGTCGGACGACATGCGCGCTTCACTGCTGCGGGCGCTGGAAACGGCAATGGCTGACACAGATGCGCGTGCGATCGTGTTGACGGGCGCCGGCGCCAACTTCACCGCCGGCGCGGACATTCGCCAGCTGGCCCTGTCCGCCCCGCCCGACCCCGCCCGCTACCGCCGACGCCTGACGCCGCTGCACCGCGCGATCGAACTGGTGGCAGGCGGACCCAAGCCCGTTATTGCCGCCGTAGAGGGCGTGGCCTTCGGAGCCGGGCTGTCTATCGCCTCAGCCTGCGACTTCGTAGTGGCAGGAGACAACGCACGCTTCGGCGCCGCGTTCGGCAAGATCGGTCTGACGGCGGACTGCGGTCTCGCCTGGTCACTGCCGCAGCGCGTCGGGCGCACGTTGGCGCGCGACATCATGTTCACTGGTCGCGCGATCGAGGCGGAAGAGGCCCACCGGATAGGCATCGTCGACAGACTGGTGCCCGCGGGCAGCGCGCTGACTGCCGCCCTGGAGAAGGTGGCGACTTACCGGGAGATTGCTCCGCTCTCGATCGCAGCGATGAAGGCGGCCTTCGCGCAGGGCCCCGGCTCCTTGAGTGAAGTCTTGGCGCTCGAAGCGCAGCAGCAACCGATGCTCGGCATGACGCAGGATCACGCCGAGGGAATTGCCGCTTTTCGTGAGAGGCGTGCGGCGCGATTTACCGGCCACTGAGCCGCAGCTGTGCGGACAGCCTCGCCGTTGCCACCGACGGTCCCAAAACCAGCCCTCACCGGCGGGCCAGTGCGCCACATATATAATAAAGGTTGCGGCTCAATTGCCCCGCCTTTCGATGGTGCACTACGCTGATCAGTGCAGGAGCATGAAATGGCGATCGACTACGCGCGCTTGATGGAGCGGCAATTTCCGGAACAGACGCACCGCTATTCGTGGCGAGACAGCGTGCTTTATGCCCTCGGCTTGGGCCTGGGGTCGAACCCGATGGACCCCGACGAGTTGCGTTTCGTGTACGAGCGCGATCTGCAGGCGCTGCCGACGATGGCGGTCGTGCTGGGCCACCCTGGCTTTTGGATCAGCGAGCCTGATTCCGGCATCGATTTTCGAAAGGTCGTCCAGGGTGAGCAGTCGCTGGTCATTCACACGCCGCTGCCAGCCGAAGGCACGCTGGTCGCGCGCAACAGTGTCGACGAGATTATCGATAAGGGCGAAGGACGCGGCGCGCTGCTGCGTGTGCGGCGCGACTTGATCGATCAGGAGACCGGCGCGTTGCAATCGACTCAGGTGATGTCGATGTTTTGCCGCGGTGACGGCGGCTTCGGCGGTCCGGCGACCGGCAAGCCACAGCCCGACGCCGCCATTCCCGATCGTTCACCCGACCTGGTACTGACGCGTCCGATTCCGCCCCAGGCCGCCCTCATCTATCGCCTGCTCGCCGATCTTAACCCGCTCCACGCCGATCCCGAGGTGGCGAAGGCTGCGGGTTTTCCACGACCGATCCTTCATGGCTTGGCCACCTTCGGCGTGGCCGGTTTCGCGCTTCTGGCGGGTCTCGGCGGCGGCGATGCCGGCGCGCTGCAGGAGCTGTCGTGCCGCTTTTCCGCGCCGGTTTTCCCCGGTGAAACCTTGCGGACGGATATATGGTCCGATGGCGGGCAAACCGCGTTCCGCTGCACCGCGGTCGAGCGCGATAAGGTCGTGCTCGACCGCGGCCGCGCGGTTTTCCGTTGATGTGCAGCGCTGACCAGCAAGGAGTATTGGCGTGACCTCGGCCCCACCTATCGCAACATATTTCCAGCACCTGTCGGAAGGGCGCTTCATGATCCAGCGGTCTGCCAGCACCGGGGAATGGGTGTTCTATCCAAGAATTATTGCACCCCGCACCGGCGCTACCGACCTGGAATGGGTCGAGCCGAGCGGGCTTGGCACCGTTTACGCCGCCACCGTCAAGCGGGTGAAGCCGCCGGCCAAGAACATCAGCATCGCGATTGTCGAACTTGACGAAGGGCCGCGTCTGATGACGCACGTGCAGGCCATGCGTGCCGAGGAGGTGTTCATCGGGATGCGTGTGCGGGCCAAGGTGGTTGACGGACCTGACGAAGACAAGATCGTCGTATTCGAAGCGGATCGCGCAGAATGACCAGGGGGGAGCACCTGCGGGGGAAGACCGCGTTCGTAGGCGCCGCCACCTTCGGATGCGGCGAATCGCCGGGCTACACCGCGATCGAACTCGCGGCCGAAGCTGCACGGCTCGCCATCGCAGATGCGGGCCTCACGCCTTCGCAGATCGACGGGTTGTTCATTTGCCTCCCATCCGATTTCTTCTCGGGGCTGACGATTGCCGAGTACCTCGGAATCCGGCCGGCGATGACCAACAATAGCAGGACTGGGGGGTCAGCGTTCCTGACCCACGCCGAATGGGCCATGCTGGCGCTCGACGCGGGTCTGATCGACCATGCGCTGATCTGTTACGGCTCCAACCAGCGGACGGGCGCGGGAAAGTTGGTGTCGGCACAGATGCCCTCTCTGTTCGAGGCACCCTATCATCCAAACAACCCAGTGGCTTCGTACGCCCTTGCGGCTTCGCGCCACATGTACGAATTCGGCACGACCTCGGAGCAACTGGCCTCGGTCGCGGTCGCAGCTCGGCAATGGGCCAATCTCAATCCCGAAGCCTTCCGCAGAGGCCCGCTTTCGACCGATGACGTGCTCGCCACCCGGCTTGTCGCTGATCCGCTGCATGTCGGCGACTGCTGCCTCGTCACCGATGGCGCCGCCGCCGTCGTCATGACGCGCGCGGATCGTGCCAAGGATCTGCAAAAGATACCCGTCGCCCTGCTCGGAGCCGCCTCGGCGACTTGGCATTTCGAGATTGCGCAACTCGCCGACCTGACCGTCTCGGCCGCCAAGGAATCGGGGCAGCGTGCCTTCGCACAGGCCGGGCTGACGCCGGCAGACATCGATGTCGTCAACCTCTACGATGCCTTCACCATCAATACGATCCTGTTTCTGGAAGACTTGGGCTTTTGCCCTAAAGGCGAAGGCGGACCTTTTGTCGCCAGTGGGCAGATCGGGCCCGGCGGATCGTTGCCGGTCAACACCAATGGGGGCGGCCTGTCCTTTTGCCATCCCGGCATGTATGGCCTGTTCACCATAGTGGAATCCATTCGACAGCTTCGCGGAGAAGGCGGGGATCGGCAGGTCAGCGGGGCCAAGCTGGCACTGGCACATGGCAACGGGGGCACGCTGTCCAGCCAGGCAACGTGCATCTTGGGCTTGCCGGAAACAGTCTGAGGACAAAGCGATGACGGTCACTTTCGAGAAGAACGGCGGCGTTGCAACGATAACTCTCGATCGGCCGCAGAAGAAGAATGCGCTCGATCTCGAAATGCGTATGGGTCTGCCCCGGCTGTTCGAACAGGTGCAGGACGACGTCTCGGTTCGCGCCGTGATCCTTCGGGGCAGCGGTACGGACTTCTGTGCGGGGTCGGACGTCAGCGAGATGGGCGGCGGCAGCATCGCCGATTCGATGGCGCGGGTGGAAATTCTGCACCGTATGGTGCGCAGCGTCGTTCGCACGGACATCCCTATTATCGCGGCCGTGCGCGGCGTGTGCATCGGAGTGGGGTGGTCGATGGCGCTCGCCTGCGATTACGTGATCGCGGCCCCCGATGCGCGCTTCCAGTTCGCCTTCCGACACATCGGCCTCGCGCCGGACGGCGGCGCGGTGCACCTGCTTTCGCGCAATCTCGGGCCGATCCGAGCCAAAGCGCTGGTATATTCGGGCCGGTTCGTCTCGGGCAATGAGGCAAACAGCCTCGGCCTTGTCAGCGAAGTAGTTCCCGCCGACGAAGTGATAAGCCGGGCACACTTGCTGGCCAGCGAGCTGGCGCAAGGCCCCACGCTGTCGCTCCGGATGATCAAGCGCCAGTTCGCTGCCGCCGAAGCGCAGACGTTCGAAGAAGCGCTGGCGAGCGAGATGATCATGCAGCCCCTGATGATCCGTTCAGACGATTTCCGCGAAGGGACCAGTGCTTTCAAGGAAAAGCGGAAGGCACTGTTTACCGGGCAGTGACCCTGATCATTACTGACCGAATCCTGGTCCAGCTTAATTCAAATGAAAGGTTTTTCAATGGATTTCTCGGTTTTCCCCAAAGAGTTCAAATTCGACCTGACCGACGGTATTCTTACCGTCACGCTGAACAATCCTTCACAGCGTAATGCGATAGCGACGCACATGGACGATTTGCTGCCACGTATATTCTTCGAAGCCGATCAGGATCCGCGCGTCGAAATCATCGTGGTCACGGGTGAGGGTCTTGCCTTTTCCGCTGGCGGCGACCTTGAGGGCATGAAGCGCAATCTGGAAGGAATCGACAACTTCCTCGCCGGCTACCGCAACGGCAAGAGGTTCATGCAGTTGATGCTCGATACCGAAAAGCCCATCATTGGTAAGGTCAACGGCGATGCCATCGGCATGGGCTGCACCTTGGCGCTTTGCTGCGACATCGTCGTCGCCAGCGAGACCGCGCGGTTCGCCGACCCCCATATCCGCGTCGGCTTGGCAGCGGGCGATGGCGGCGCGGTGTTCTGGCCTGCGAACATCGGTTCGGCGCTCGCCAAATACTTCCTGCTCACGGGCGATCTGATCAGCGCTCGCGACGCTAAGGACATGGGCCTGATCGCCAAGGTCGTGGCGCCGGAGGAACTGGATGCCGAAGTGGACCGAGTACTGGGCCGGCTACGCAGCAACTCGATGGCCGCGATCCGCTTCTCCAAGTCGATCCTCAACATACCTCTGCGCCAGGGCCTCGCCAGCATGGTCGATGCCGGGTTCGCTCTAGAAAGCATCTCCAGCCAACTCCCCGATCATCGGGAGGCGGTTCAGGCATTCGCCGAGAAGCGCAAGCCGCGGTTCCGGAAGTAACGATCCCTTGCCACATTGACAGCGGCCAAGTGGCCGCCGTCAAGTGGGAGTCCTATCGCATGGGGCCGCACCGTCGCCTTGCGGCCCGCCCCGATGGCGCGATCCTGCGCCCGCTCAGCCCCGGAATCGGGCCTCGACACGACTGAGGCCGCGCCAGACGAATGACCGCACGAAGGCGTTGGGACGCTTGTGTTTTGTTAGATCAAGCCGGCGCTTCGGAGACCTTCGGCCGGCCCAGAAAAGCGGCCAACAGCAAGGCGGCAAAGAGAGCCAGGGCGAGCCAGTTGAAAATGCTCATGTAGCTACCGGTCTCTCCTCGGACATGGCCCGCTGCGACCGGGGCGATCCCATAACCCACCGAAAAGCCGCCCATCATAAGCCCATAGATCGACGGGTAGGCAAGCAGCCCAAAGTAGCGGCTGGTCAGATAAGCGAGGCCGATCAGCGTCCCCCCGGAGCCGAAGCCCAGGCAGATCGCGACGGCGCTGCCCATCCACGCACCACCGGTGAACTCGCGCGCCAGTAAAGCGCTGGTGAGCACTGCGAGAACCGCCGCGCCGAAGACCGGCACCGGCGGCAGTCGGTCCTGCAGGAACCCGATGAGAATTCGGCCCAGGATCATCGCGACTCCCATCAGTCCAACGACCCATGCGGCTGCTCCCGGAGCCAAACCACCCTCGTGCAGGATAGGATAAAGGTGAACTTGCAGTGCGCCCTCGGCCACCGCCATCAAAGCGGCGATAGCGATAAACTGCCAGAACTGCCGGGTCCGCATCGCTTCCCCGGGGGTCAAACCTGTCAGGGGTGCCGGAGCAGCAGTTCGGTCACGGTCCAACCCTGTGACCTGCAAGTCCAGGGAGCTTCGAAACCAAGCATAGATAAGCGGGAGAAGCACGACGAGGAGAAGCACCGCAAGACCGATGTAGACGCCGCGCCAGCCGAACAGCTTCACGGCCTCCACCGCTAGAGGCGGGAAGACGAAATAGGAAACGCCCGCTCCGCTCAGGGTCATGGCCAGCGCGGTGCCACGTGCGCGGTTGAACAGACCAGCCACCGCTGACGACCACACCATCGGAGACAACCCCAGGTTGATGACGGCGAAGACGAGCCAGGCCGCCAGCCACGTCCAGAAGCTTCCCCCCGCCATCGCGATGAGCACGAGCGCCGGTACTGCGCCCAGCACCCCGCCGAGCGCGCAACGGCGCGGCCCGTAGCCGCGGATCAGCCGACCGAGCACGGGTGCCAGCAATAGCGTCATGAGCGAGCAAACCAGAACGTTTGCGGTGATGACCGCGCGCGACCAGCCGAATTCATTCATCAACGGCGCCATGACAACGCCGGTGACTGTCGGGACCGCTGTCATGAAGACCATGCCTACAGATCCACTTGCGACCGTGCGCCAGCCTTGCGTCCATTCGACATTGGCATCGGCCACGTAATTTCCTCTCAGCGGTTATAACAGGGGACTGCCCGATTGGTCTTCCTATGACTCGCTCACTCCAACCATGGGCGCGGCAGGGTCATCGACCTCCGGGTGTCGTCTCTCGTTGAAGCGCCATACTAACGCCCCGGCAACCGGGCGCGAGCGCCAAGGCCATCAGGATCGTGATGATTGGCCGGCATTCAGGGGCCGGTGCCATCTCAGCGAAGTACTTTGCATCTGAAGCCAACCTTGGCATCGAGCATTATCCCACGATTGAAACCGCTTGCATCGACGCGCAGGACCTTTGTTTCAACGGGGCTGCGCAAGAATCAATCACGTAGGGAATGGCAGAGCGCCCTTGTGGATTTGGAGCATACGCCCCAATAGCCATCCGAATGGGATGGCGCCTTGGCCAGCATACCGTCGCGGGAAAGCACACAGCCGTCGTTCACCGGGCATGCCAGGTGCAAGAAGGGGAGAGACATTGATGTCCGTCTATCGCAACTGGATTGCCGGAGAATGGGTTGCGGGGAGCGATGCCGCCGTCAACGTCAGCCCGTCCGATCTCGAAGATGTCGTCGGCGAATATGCCCGCGCCGATGCGGCGCAGGTGGAAACCGCGATCGAGGCGGCGGCGCAAGCGCGCAGAAGTTGGCGCGATGCCGGCATCATGCAGCGCTTCGAGCTGCTCGATCGTGTCGGCAGCGAAATCCTAGCGCGCAAGGACGAACTGGGCGAACTCCTTTCCCGCGAAGAAGGAAAGACCCGACCCGAGGGCGTTGGCGAGGTCGTGCGCGCCGGCAATGTGTTCAAATGGTTCGCCGGAGAGGCGCTGCGTCCGGGCGGCGAGCTGATCGAATCGGTGCGACCTGGCATGTCGGTCGAAGTCACTCGCGAGCCGGTGGGTGTCGTCGGGCTGATCACGCCGTGGAACTTCCCGATCGCGATCCCCGCCTGGAAGATTGCAGCGGCCCTCGCCTACGGCAACACCGTCGTCTTCAAGCCGGCCGATTCCGTCCCGGCCTCGGCTTGGGCTCTGGCCGACATACTGATACGTGCCGGCGTGCCCGCGGGCGTGTTCAACCTCGTGATGGGGCGCGGCAGCGTAGTGGGCAACACGATCGTCAACCACGCCAAGGTCGATGCGGTCAGCTTCACTGGCTCCCAGCCCGTCGGACAGCAAATCGCGGGACAGCTTGTCGGCCGCCTGGCGAAGGTCCAGTTGGAGATGGGCGGCAAAAACCCCCTCATCGTGCTCGATGACGCCGATCTCGACATCGCCGTCGAAGTGGCGGTGCAAGGCGCCTACTACTCCACCGGTCAGCGCTGCACCGCTTCCTCGCGCCTGATCGTCACGAAGGGCATTCACGACGCCTTCATCGCAAGGCTGGTCAAGCGCCTGGGCCAGGTCCAGGTCGGCCATGCCCTGGCCGCAGATACCCACATCGGTCCGGTGTCCGAGGCCAAGCAGTTGCAGGGCAATCTCGAGTACGTCGACCTTGGCAAGCAGGAAGGAGCGCAATTGGCGTTCGGCGGCGGAACCATCGAGCGTGAGAGGCCCGGCCACTACATGCAGCCTACTCTCTTCATCGAAGCGACCAACGACATGAGGATCGCGCGGGAGGAAATCTTCGGGCCGGTGGCTTGCGTCATCCCAGCCGCCGGCTACGAAGAAGCCGTGAACATCGCCAACGATACGACGTTCGGCCTGTCCTCCGGCATCGTTACGACGTCGCTCAAGCATGCCACCGCGTTCAAGCGGGACTCCAGCGCCGGGATGGTGATGGTCAACACTCCGACCGCTGGCGTTGATTTCCATGTGCCGTTCGGCGGGCGCAAGCAGTCCAGCTACGGGCCGCGCGAGCAGGGCCGTTATGCGGCGGAGTTCTACACGACGGTCAAGACAGCTTACACCGCCGCCTGATTGGCCTCTCCTGCTCGAGCAGAATCTATAGAAGATTCGTGGCGGTTGGCGCCAACGCGGGTGACCAGCGGGCAGCTCTCTCCAACTCGCCACCGCGCCGAGAAATGTCGATCTATCATTTCCGGGATTTCCGAAGTACATTGATGGCAAGGCCAATCGCTTGGGCAAGTACGTCCGGGCAGAGAGCGGTCAGACGGGAAAGAATGGGTGGACGCGCAACTCGAGACGCTCGCGACCCGGATGCGCGAGTTGGACGATCTGGAACGCATCCGGGGGCTCCAGATCGACTATGGCGACTTTCTCGACGAGGGAGAATTCGATCGTTTCGGGAGGCTCTTTGCCCGTGAGGGTGAACTGTTGCTTGGCCCGCTTGGTCGCGCCAGGGGACCGACCGCAATCGCAGCAATGATGGCGCGCGCTGTCGGCGCGGAGGTTGGCCATACCCGGCACCTTATCGCCAATCCGAGGATTTCTCTCGAGGGTGACCTTGCCAGCGCACGCGCCACCTGGGTCGTCTATGCGAGCGACGGTAAAGAACTGCCGCGCGTGACGATGGTCGGGCATCACCGTGATCGTTTCATCCGCGAAGATGGTGAGTGGAAATTCCTGCGCCGCGAAGGGCGGGTCGATCTTCCCGCGCGTTTTGTACGCGATTGAGCGAGGCGAGCATGAAGACTGAGAATCTTGAGGACAGATCGTTCGGGTGCATCGTCACTGGGCTGCGAGAAGGCGATCTTGGGGATGCGTTGCTACGCGAACAGCTTCACCAGCTTTGGATCGAACGAGGCCTTCTGGTCTTCCGCGATGGCGATAGCCATCCGGCGTTTCACGTTGGTCTGAGCCGGGTGTTCGGAGAACTCCAGGTCCACTCGGTGCGGGAAATTCTCGTGGATGGCCACGAGGAGCTGATTCAGCTGGTTTCCGATCCAACCGCCGGCTCGATCATGGAAGTGGACGGCGTGGCGCGAGCGGGCTTCCTGCCGTGGCATTCGGACCAGGTGTTCACCGCACAAATCAATCACGGCGGCATCCTGAAAATCGTGGAGCGACCGGCGGCCGACGGCGAAACCGGTTTTATCGACCAAATCGAGGCTTACCGGCGCCTCCCTGTTGAACTGCAAGAGCGGTGTGAGGAACTTGCAGTCGTCTACCAGTTGCGGCCGGGCGACTTCACCCGCTTTCATCCTTACAAATCGCTGCGGACGATCAAGGCGGCGGGAATCAACGGTGAGCTGGCACGGCGGGCGGCAAACGGGGATTTCCCGCCGGTGGCGCATCCGCTGGTGTTTGTGCAGCCCGAGACTGGCCGCAAGGTACTGAATTTCTCGCCATCATTCGCACTGGGCGTGTTGGGGATGCCGGTCAGCGAAGGCCGCGCACTGTTGATGGAATTGGCAAGGGCAATCACGAACAAGGCCTTGGTCTATGATCACTGCTGGCGCGATGGCGACCTCGTCTTGTGGGACAACTGGCGAATGTTGCACTGCGCCCGTGGCGTGCAGCCCGGCGCGATCCGCGTCGGGCACCGCACCAGCATCGCCGGGGATTATGCTCTCGGACGACACCTCGAGGCAGACGAGTTGCGCTTTGTTGAGGAGCAATTGCTGGCCTGAGCGCATCGATCCGAGCCCAATCCGAAAGGGTGATACATCGTAAAGCGGCACACTGCGGATTCCACCAAGCATTGGGCTCACACCGACGAAGAAGTGTAGACCGGGTTGTGGCCAAGCCGTCTGACCAGACGTGCAGAATAGGCAAAAAGGGAGGAAAGTTTATGACTATGCAATCACCGAAGGATGTCGCGCTCGGCTTTTTCGAGGCCGGGTCGAGCGGCCGGTTTACCGATGCGATGGCTCGGCTCGCGCCCGACGTCGTTTACGATGTCGTGGCGCCCGCTCCCTATGGCGGGGTGTTCGACCGCGACGGCCTGACGGCGATCGCCGGGAATATGGTCAATCTGCTCACCGCGCCGCCGCAGATGACCATCAAGGGCGTGATCGCCCAAGGCGATCGTGTCGCTATCGAAGCAGAAGGCCGCGCGACCACCAAGACAGGCAAGCCTTACAACAACCGCTATCATTTCCTTTTCGTGGTACGCGACGGTGTAATCGTCGAGGGACGGGAATACCTTGATTCCGCGTTGTATATGGAACTGATGAATTCTTAGCCCGCTGCGGCTCACGAAGACGCCTCGGACAAGGACCTCTTGGCCCCTTGAGGAGGTTCGTGATCACAGTTGCGACTCGGCAATAGCGCCCCCAATTAACCCTCAGTCATTGAGCCTGCGTTTTCGGCGCCCCCAACGGGTTTCGAAGCGCAAGGGCGCGCCTCGCCGACAGGATGCGCAGCTTGCTGCGTACCGGTAGCAACGCTTCATCCTTCGTCCAGGATATGCAGGGCCAGGCGTGTCAACACGGGAAAGTTTTCTGCCCGCCGCCGCGCGTGGAGCGAGGCTGCGTTGCCGCGGATCATTCGCCCCTTGATACCGTGGTAGATCGCGGCGAGCCGGAACAAGTTGAAGGCGATGCAGAACGCCCAGTCCTCGTCGGCCAGCGGCTCACGCCCGACTTTTGAGCAATATGCCGCAAGATACTCTTTTTCGGACGGAATCCCTAACGCCTCCAGGTCTGCCTGAGCCAGGCCGGAGATAATGTCGGGCGGCAGGCGGTAGACCATGGCGTTGTAGGCGAAGTCGGCCAGCGGATGGCCGAGGGTCGACAATTCCCAGTCAAGGACGGCGCGCACGGATGGCGCATCCGGCGCGAAGATCAGATTATCGCAGCGGAAATCTCCGTGCACGATCCTTGGAGCCTCGTCAGCGAGCACGCGTCCCGGCAGACGCTCGATCAGCAGGTCCATCGCCTCATCACGCCCCGCTTCGGCGTCGGCGAGATACTGCCTCGTCCAGCGGGAAATCTGACGCTCGAAATAATTTCCCGGCTTCCCGAAATCACTGAGGCCAATCGCCGCCGGGTCGATCCTGTGCAGATCGGCGATGGCGCTGTTCATGGCATCGTAGAGCAGGGCGCGTTCGCGTGGAGTCCGTCCAGGCAGAGTACTGTCCCACTCGATCCGACCCTCGACATGCTCCATGACGTAAAACCAGCTGCCCAGCACGTCGTCGTCGGTGCAAATCCCATAAACTTTCGCGACGGGAAAGTCCGTCTGCCCCAGCGCCGCCATCACCCGCGCTTCCCGATCGACCGCATGCGCACCCTGAACCGTCGCGCCGGGTGGCTTGCGCCGCATGACATAGGATCGCGCAGGCGTGACAAGCTTGAAGGTCGGGTTAGACTGCCCTCCCCGGAACTGCTCGACCGCCAGTGGCCCCGCGAAGTCTGGAACGTTCTCGCGCAGCCATTGTTCGAGCCTCCGCTCGTCGAACCGCGATCCCTCTCGAACCGGCTCGGTGCCCGCGCTCGCCGCCGCTGCCGACCCGCTCATGCCTGCGCCTCCCGCCACTGGCGCTTGATCCGCTTGGCCAGACTCCATTTGTGCACCTCGGTAGGGCCGTCATAGATGCGGAAACAGCGGATCTCCCGGAAGATTTGCTCGACCACGGTATCATCGCTGACGCCCCTGCCCCCCATGACCTGAACGCATCGATCCGCCACTTTCATGAGCAGTTCCGACACCGCAACCTTCGTCATCGAGCTTTCCATGATTCCCAATGATCCGGTGTCGAGCACGTCGGCGCACCAGTTGATCATCAACTCGCAGTGCTTGAGGTCGATGAGATTGTCGGCGAGCATGAAGCCGACACCCTCGTGGTCGATGATCACCTTGCCGAAAGCATGGCGACGGTTGGCATAGTCGACCGCGATCTCGTTCGCACGCTGACAAGCCCCGAGCCAGCGCATACAGTGCGAAAGACGCGCGGGCGACAGACGGACCTGGGCGTATTTGAAGGCCTCGCCCGGCTCGCCCAGCATTTGATCGGCCGGCACTTTGAGATTCTCGATCGACACCATCGCGTGGCCGCCCGGAAGCTGCGAATCAAGCGTATTGGGCACATATTCTATCCGGATCGCGTCGCTGGGCAGATCGACGATGAACATGCAGGCGCCGCCGGCGGAATCCGCCTCCTCCGACTTGGCCATGATGATGCCGATCTTTGCCCCCACGAAGCCGGTGATGAAAGCCTTACGGCCGTTGATGACCCAGCCATCGCCCTCGCGCCGGCAAGTGGTCTTCATTTGCGAGGGATCGGATCCGCACCCGTCGTCAGGCTCGGTCATCAAGAAGGCCGAACGGGCGCACCCATCTTTCAAGGGTTTAAGGAAGCGCTCCTTGATCATGGGCGTGCCCATTTTGCCGAGGAGGTACATGTTGCCCTCGTCCGGTGCGCTGGTGTTGCACGCGACCGGTCCTAATGGGGAAAGCCCGGTCCGCTGCAGGACGATCGCGGTTGCGCGCTGGGTCAGATGGCTACCGTCTGACATGATATGCGGTGTCAGGACGCCCGCCTCGCGCGCTTTCTGCTTGAGTTCCTGCACGAGTTCTTCGGTCGGGCAGCCATGATGATCGAACCGGGTATCACGTTCGTAGGGAAGGACTATGTTCCGAACGAAAGCCTCGACCCGATCTGCGATCGCCAGCGCATCCGGCCCAGTGTCGCCCCCTCGTTCAGCGGCTGTGATGTTCATTCCGGTAACTCCGTAGTGCGTTGTTTCATCGCACACGCAATCGCTTGCGGTGATGCGGTTCAGGACTTCTCCACGTTTCGACACCGCTGAGCACGGCATTAGACCGCACCGCCTTTGCACGGCGCACCGGCAGATTAAGGGTGCAATGGTAGGTCGCTGTGGTCAGGCGCGTCTATCTGGCTCGCTGGCCCGCCATTCCATGTATCGTGTCGTTTCCTCGCGCATGATGGCGAGATAGTCATCGCAGTTTTCCCGCAGCTCACCGGTGATACCGGGCACGCCGACGACTAGTTGCTCCTCGCCGTTGATCTGCGGAAGGCGCATGGCGATCATGCCGCCGCCTTTGGTGATGGTGTCGAACGTGGCGGCCCACCCCTGGTGCCGGACTTCGGTGACTCGTTCCATGAGAGTCACGATGCACTCGCGCGGCTCGTTCGGATCGGCTTCGGCATTGGTACGTATGGCGATCCGCTTGATGTCGCTGTCGGGCAAGTCAGCCAGAAGCATCAGTCCCGTGCCCGAACGCACCAGCCGGCGTCGCGAGCCCTTGACTACGAACAGCCTGATCGCATTGGTCGATTGCACTACGTGGATGTACTCCGACCAGATCTGATTGCGCACCGCAACCACCACGGCCTGGCTGGTGCGGGCGTTGATCCGCTGCAGCAGCCGCATCAGCAGCCCGTCGCTGATCATCGAGCCGTTGATCCAATTGCCCAGCAGTGCAACCCGGGTGGTCGGGCTGAAAGCGCGGGTGGTGGGATTGAAGTGCAGATAGCCCATGAGGACCATGCTGCGCAGGAGGACGGACGTGCTCGATTGCGGCAGGTCGAGAAGATCGGACACTTCATAGACCGGCGCTTCCCGGCGAAGTACGTCGAAAAGCTCCAGAATCTTGAAGACGCGGCCAGCGGACTTGACCACTCCGTCAGTTGCCTGGCTTCCCAACCCGATGACGTTGAGTTCGCCCAACGATCGTGACAACTGCGCTGGCTGCATCGTCTCTCTCCTCTTTCTCGAACGATCATTCGAAAGTTGCGACAGTCAGCCACTTGCTCAGGCCGCGCAACTCCTCGAGAATTTCGACTGTCCGTTCGGAATCTTTCCAATTAATTGAATTATCTCTGATTCCAGTTGCGCACGTCTTGCACTCCTAAAACCGCGGTCAGCTGGCTGACAGAAGACGGTTGATGAAGGAATCCGCTTGCTGGTGGTCGATCTTACATCGTCGCTCGGCGACCCGCCAGCAATCAGTGCGATCCTTTCTCAGTCGGTCGTCATAATGGCCGGTGTGATCGAGGCCGTGTTCGGTGAACACAATGAAGTAAGTGCGAACGTCAGCAATATCGGAGCCCATCAGCGACACATTAATAGTGGTCAGGTGATGGCGGATCGCCCTGACGCCCAAGTCGCTTTCCGGATCGCCCGTCATGCGGGCGATGATTTCGTCAACACCCGAAGCGTTCCACGCGGGCGTAAACAGGTGCGCGTCAGCGTAATAGATTGCCCGCAACTCATCAACGTCGAGCCGATCGGTGGCCGCTGCCAACCGGTGCAGAACGGCGCTAACTGCGGCAAGGGCGGTGCTGTCACGTTCGCGCATGGTAACTCCCCGGAATGTTGTCTATTGCAGTCATGGCAGCACCATGCACCGCTTGGGCAGGACATTGCGCCGAATTTCTTAAGTGCGCCCCCTTCGCCCGGCTTCGGTTCCTCCCTGCGCTCTTACGCGAAAATGTGCGAGTTTCACACACGTCGCGCCACAGAAACTAACGCCCCGTTTGTTATTGTCAAGCGCTCCATCGTAAGCATTGAGAGCGACTTTTCTCATGGTAACTGGATTTCGGGCGCCCGGTCATTGCGGTTCCGGGCGCGATATTGATGGACAGTCATATTGAGCAGCCACTGCCGGCCGTTCGCGATCAACCAGCATTCGCGACTTCGGAGCTGGTCGCAGCCCCGCAGATCGTGACGCTGGGCGTCGCCGGCGCGAGAACAGGGGACAGCACCGAGATCGAAGCCATACAGGGTATGAGACCTGCTTTCGTCAGAATCCCTCAGGAATCGATGTTAACCCCTTACCTTACGTCAATTCCCATTGATCAGAAAAAATCCGCCAGCGCGACCGCCGGGTCGGCAAGATCCCTTCGACGATCACCGATCGATTTGCCGAGCAACCGCTTGGACTGGGCATGCTCTCGCGGCTGGTTGACGGCGTCCGCGGCGAGCACCCGTGATTCCGCGTCCAGATAGAACACACAAAACGCGCGGCTTTCGGGAGCACCGCGCACCACAGTCTCGACATAACCTTGAGACAGGCCAGCCATTTGCAGCTTGATCTCGAACTGGTCCGACCAGAACCACGGCAGCTCGCGATACGGTTCGGGCGCGCCAACGATGGTTCCCGCGACCGCCTGGGCCTGGCCGGTAGCGGCTGGGACCGACTCGAGCCGACAGGAGCGGCCGAGTTCCGGGAAGAACTGGTTTGCGCAATCGCCACAGGCGAGGATGTCAGGATCACTTGCCTGCCCATTTTCGTCGATCTTTATGCCGTTGTCGCAGTCGATCCCCGCGGCTTCGGCGATCTCGATGTTGGGGACCAATCCGACACCAACCATGACGATGTCCGCTGCAATGATTTCCCCACCAGCAAGTTGGACTCCGGTCGCAACTCCATTCTTGCCGGTAATTGCAACGGGTGCCTGGCCCAGTTTGATACTGACACCTTCGCCCGCGTGCAATTGCTGGTAGAAGCGAGACATTTCCGGCGAGGCAGAGCGCGCGAGCACTCGGTCGGCAACTTCGAGCACGGTAACGGAAAGCCCCGTCCGAACGGCCACTGCCGCCACTTCCAATCCGACATAGCCGGCGCCGATCAGCACCATTTTCCGGGACGACTGCAAGGCGGCGCGCAGTTCGATGGCGTCATCGGCGGTGCGCAAGCAGAAGACGTTGCGAAGTTTGGCGCCGGGCAGCGCCAATCGGCGGGGACGACCACCGAGCGCGAGCACCAGCTTTTCGTAAGCAATCTCACCGCCATCATTCAGTCGGACGACATGCGCGGCGCGATCGATTACCTCCGCGCGAAGGCCCGTGCGGACCTCGATGTCGAGCTGCGCATAATCCTCATTCGAGGCCAAAAGGAGCGCGTCGAGATCAACTATTCCCGAAAGGAAGGCCTTGGAAAGTGGCGGCCGCCGATAGGGCAGCCAGAGCTCTTCGCCGATCAGCGTGATCTTGCCTTCATAGCCGAAGTCGCGCAGCGCCAGCGCAGTTTCACCACCAGCCTGGCCGGCGCCGAGGATAACCACCCCGGACCCTGCATGTGTTTGCTCGTTCGCTGTCATCGGACTTCCGCCTTCGCCAAAATCAAAACCTGAATGCCCGTCACTTATATGACTCGTCAAGAGCGATTACTCGGCTCGCGCGGGTGACTGCGTCTCAAAAGGGGCCCATGCTGCGACCGGTCTTCCTGCCTGAGCCATCCCGCCGAAAGCGACAACGCGGCCGGGCATCTCGGTGCAGAACAGCGTCCGCAGATCCGAGTCGCCAAAGCAGCAGTTGGTGGCGTGCTGGGGAGGATCCGCGGCCGGGGTAGACAGAACCCCGACGATCCGGCCGGCCGGGTCCACTACGCGCACGCAGGCATCCCGCGTTCCTGCCACATAGAAATTCCCCGCGACATCGACGCAAAAGCCGTCCCCGCCGCCGGGGCCGAGGTCTTGGATAACCCATTCGCGCCCGCCGTCTGCGTGGAGGCGCATAAGCCCCTGTTCCTCGACGATCACGACATGGCCATCGTTATCGAATCCGATGCCATTGGGGAACACGAGATCAGCCGCGAATAACGACAGCAACCCGTCTGGCCCAAAACGCCAAACCCGCCCCCGGTGCTCGGAAGGCAGCACATGCATCATCTTGCCATTCACTATCGCCACTTGCGCACGGGGTGGATCGGTAAAATAGATTGCGTTGTCAGCGCCTACGACGACGTCGTTCGGTGCGCTGAAGCCGCCCACCGCGAGGTACCGGGCAGTACCGTCGGGGGCGACGTACTGGAGCCCTGGCGATACCGGTCGAAAAAGCGGCGGGTCAGGCATGCCGAGCTCGCTGAAGTCGAACCCGCCATTCTGGCAGACGACAATGCCGCCACCAGCCGCCGGGGCAGCCCCATTGGCGCCCCCTTGTAACCTGGCGAAGACGCTCACATCGCCGCCCCCGCCGGGCAGGCGATAGAGATCACCGGTCGCAGTGCAACATACGACGACGGTACCGTCGTCATACCAAACGGGTCCCTCTGCATATGGGACGATGCCGAGCACCCGGTCACCCATCTCGGCGGCCCGTGACGCTGTCCACATTGCCACCACAGTTGGGGCCGGCATCGTGACCGGCGGCAATCAGCTTCATGTCGAGGATGGATCTGCAACCGGGCTCGGCAGCGACGATGTGCGGGATCATGTTCACCACACGCTGGGCGTTGATCTCGAGCACGTTGTCGCTGCTGTCTACGCCGCCGAGTGTCTTGAGCTCGAGCCGCAACGAGGGTGTACCCGTCACTTCCACCGTGAATTCGGGCTCTTCAGGCGATTCGCGGTAGCCGCGTCCGATGTCATAACTGTGAACCAGTTCGAATTCGTGGACCAGCCATGGCTTGCCATCGACGAAGCCGGTGAATTGGAAGCGAAACCCCGAAACCGTGCCCTTGCGGACCCAAGTCTTGATTCCGTCTAGGTAGAAGTCCTGAGTGGCAAGGCTCCAGTCCGCACTGGTGCAGCGGAAATCGTCCAGCCGGACGCCGAGCGCATCCGCCAGCATGTGTGCCGGCTGACGGAAGGACCACGTGCAAATCGGCACGAGCCGGTGATCGAACGGATCGGCTGGCGGGGGCTTGCTTATCCCCTCGAAGCCGACGAGCTGTTCATAGGAAGTGTTCGAAATCGGCTGGTTTCGCTCGCACGTCCAGATGCGGCTAATGTTGGACTGGAACCCTGACAGGAAAAGGGGCATAGCCTCGTTCACCAGACCGGGCATGTTCCCTGTGGCGGCGAGACTAGATCCGCCCTGTCGTGCAGCGGCCTCGAGCATTTCAAACTCGGGCTCGTACTTCATATACCAACCACCCCATGTGGTCAGCACGTTCTTGCCGGAGGCGAGGATACGGGCGATCAGATCCGGCTTCCACTCTATCCCGCTGAGCAGCACCACATCGGCTTCGATCGCCAGCGCCGCGTCCACATCGGCTATTAGGGTGATGCCGGTGCGGCTGGCGCTGAGGAGATCCCCCGCGTCCATTCCGACCTTCGCCGGATTCTGCGTGACCACTCCGACCAGTTCAAGCCCGGGGTGCGCCAAAATCTCGCGCAACTGCCGTAGCCCGAGTTGACCCGTGAACCACTGGATGACCTTGTACATAAACGCTCCTCTCCTGGTGGATAGCCTTGACGAGGCGGTGTTACGGGGCGCCTTGACAACAACTGCTATATCGTTAGTTTTTGGCGTGTCCAATTCGGGCGGCGCTAATCTAAATGGTGGAGTTGTAATGGGTTTGCTTGATGGCAAGACGGCGATTGTCACAGGTGCGGGCCGTGGCGTTGGGGCTGCCCACGCATGTGCGCTGTCGCGCGAAGGCGCCAATGTAGTCGTCAATGACATCGGGCAGACCGACGATGGCGAGAAGACCGCAGAGCTTGTCGCACGCGAGTTGCGCGAGGGTGGCGGGCAAGCGGTCGCTCACACGGGAGACATCTCGACAATGGCCGGCGGGCGTTCGCTACTCGACTGTGCGCTCGATGCTTTCGGAAGTGCCAATATTCTCGTCAACAACGCCGGCATCCTGCGCGACAAATCCTTTCTGAAACTCACCGAGGAAGATTGGGATCAGGTGATCGGAGTAAATCTCAAGGGATTTTTTGCCGTCACCCAGCCGGTGTTCGGGTGGATGAAGGAAAACGGCGGTGGGGTCATCGTTAACACCACCTCGACGTCCGGTCTTGTCGGCAATCTCGGACAAGCCAATTACGCAGCCTCCAAGGCGGGAGTGTTCGGCCTGTCCAACACGCTCGCGATCGAGGGCCAGCGGTTCGGCATCAGGGTCTGGACACTGGCGCCGACTGCCACCTCGGTCCTGACGGCGCCGTACATGACTGAGCAGCAGAAGCTGGAACTCGATCCGAAGCACGTCTCCGAAGCCCTGCTTTACATGGTGAGTGACCTTTCCGGTGAGAGGACGGGGACCTGTCTATTCGCGTCGGGCTATGGCATCCGCGAGCTCAGGTTGATCGAGGCGGAAGGCATAGATGGGCCCGGAAAGGACAGCGCCTGCGATGCTCGCGCGATCTCTCGTTCAGAAGACCGCCTGTTCCGACCCGAACCTAAGTTGACTATCGTCGATTTTGGCACGCGTTGAGGCCGGTGCGCGGCGCAGCGCGAATATGCCGATAGACATGCAAAAGAGCCGATGAGGCATTATTTTTGACAGTCGAGGATCCCCCGCAATCAGGCGGATATCCCCGACGCGGTTGGAGGAAGTCATGAAAGTTAGGGTAATCCGGGAACTTTGCACCGGACATGGGCTGTGCGCGTTGAAGTGCGCCGAGCTCTACAAGCTAGACGACAACGGCTACATCGACATGGAGCCGCTGACCGACGTTCCGCCGGAGCTGGAGATGAAGGCCAGGCGCGGTGCGATCGCTTGCCCGGAAGGGGTGCTGAAAATCGAGCAGTAGGCTATGTCGCGCTGTCCCCCATCGGGGGCAGCGCCCGGCCATCAGATCGCGCGGCTGAGCGTTCGCGTCGGAACGGGTAATCTGCAGCGCTCGAACAGCAGGTTTTGAGCAGCGAGAGCCGCAGCCGAGATAAATTGACCGAGCGCACCGAAAGGTTGGCGTCCGCGTTCCCCCTAAGGTCAATATTCACGAACTACCAAGCTATGGAATGATCATTACCTTGCAGTCCGAACGGTCGGTACGCAGCCGCTCGAACTCCAGGGGGACCGCGTCCAGGCTGATAGATCGTGTGATCATGGCTCGCGGTTCAAAGTTGCCGGACGCTAGCGCAGCGACCGTATCGGCAAAGTCGGCGTGTGTGTACATTTTCGCGAAGCGCAGCATGACTTCCTGACGGATTGCGGGAGGTTGGAAGAACGTGTCGGGCGTCACGCAGTACCCCATCACAATAATTTGAGCGTCGAGTCCCGCATGTCGGACCGCATCGTCGAGCAAGCCCGGCTTCCCGGCACATTCGAGCACGATTTCGGCAGGTCCACCCAGCGCCTCTACCACGGCATCAGCAGCATGGTCACCGGCGGCGACGAATGCGTCGGCACCCAAATGCTGCGCCAGGCTTCGGCGTCGATCGGTAGCGGCGGCAGTGGCGATCGGTCCCGCGCCGAGGCGCCTCGCCCACCACGTCGCCGCCAGACCGATTGGCCCCGCCCCCAGCACCAGCACTCGCTTGCCCGCAAGCGCGCCGGCCATGCGCGCGCCGTGCAACGCCACAGCCAGAGGCTCGATCAGCGCGCCGTCTTCGAAGCCAAGGGAATCGGGCAGTTCGATGCAATGGCGCGCACTGGCCAACGAGTATTCCGCGTAGCCGCCGCCGCGCCCGCCGCAGCCATGCACCCGCAATTCGCGACAATGATTGGGGCGTCCTGCCATGCAGCGGTCGCAAGTGCCGCAACCGTCAAAGGGCATCGCCGTGACCCGGCTACCGATTTGCAGATCGCCGACGCCGGAGCCTAGCGCCACCACTTCGCCGGCGAATTCGTGACCTAATGTGCAACCCGGCTCGATCCCGGCGCCCTTGCCGCTAGTCATCTCGAGATCGCTGCCGCAGATTCCGCAACGTGCTATGCGCAACACGACCTCGCCCGGGCCGGGAGCGGGATCGGGCATCTCGGCCAAGGCGAGCGGCGCGCCCGGCTTGAGGTAGCGGATGGCCTTCACGGTTCTCTCCTAACGCTTGCTGACCTTGATGCCTGACGCTTCGAAATCCCAGGTGCCTGGCGGCGTGCCTTGATCACGCAGTTCGTATTTCAGCACGCGGCCAACCGGGCTCTTGGGCAGCTCGGTGCGGAACTCGATGTAACGCGGCAATGCGAAATAGGGCAGACGGTCAATACACCATTGGAACAGCTCTGCGGGATCCAGGCTGTAGCCGGGCTTGAGCGTCGCGGTTAGCTTGAGGTCGTCTTCACCAAGCTCGGACAGCACTGCATGTGCGGCGACATCATCGATTGCCTCATGCGCCCGCAGCGTGTTCTCAACCTCGAAGCTGGAGATGTTTTCGCCGCGGCGGCGCAGGTAATCCTTCTTGCGATCGACGAAGTAGAACCAGCCATCCTCATCGAACCGGCCGATATCGCCCGTGTGGAGCCACATGTTTTTCATGATCCGAAGCGTTTCTTCCGGCCGGCGCCAGTAACCCGAGAACATGATATTCGGCATCCGCGGGCGAGTCACAACCTCACCTGCAACACCGTCTGGCACCTCGACGCCGTTATCGTCGAAGATGCGGGTATCGAACCAGCGATTGCGCCTGCCCGAACTGTCCGGCGGCGCAAGGTGCGCTTCTTTCGCCGAAATCAGGGTGATCATGCTCGCCTCGCTAAACCCGTAGCCCGGGCAGTACAACTCGGGCGTTCCGAAACGCGCGCGCCACGCGTCGCGGACCTTGCCCGGGAACGGCGCGCCCATCGCTACCTGCAGTTTCGGGGCATATCGCTTCTCGGCATCGTTCACCGGAGCACTGAGCAACATCGGGAACATGGCCCCGATCAAGCTGACGTCGGTAGCCTGGGTCCGCTCGACCTCTGGCCAGAAATTGGAGACCGAGAAGCGTGGGTAAAGTGCAACGCTGGCACCTACCAGCATACATGCGACCAAAGTATTGGTGAAAACGTTCGAATGGAACATCGGCAGCGCAGACCAACTCACCGAGTTCTCGTGCCGGCCCGTTCCCTCGACCAGTTGCGACGCCATCGTGACTGTGTAGTTATGGCTGAACATGCACCCTTTCGATGGACCCGTCGTTCCCCCAGTGTAGACCAGGAATGCAAGGTCCTCTGGCGCAACCTCGATGCCGGGATCGGTGTCGTCGTCGGGAAACAGCGCTTCGAAAGGGACGAGCGCCTTGCCGCTCACGCCTTCGGGGGCGCTGCCGCGATGCGCGATCGTGCGCAATTCGGGCAGGTTGTCGCACAACTGCGCGATCCGGACCGCGTAATCCTCCTCGGCCACCACCAGCCCGGCGCCGGAATCGGCAATCTGATGGCGCAGGTATTCGCCCTTGTAGCTGGTGTTCACCGCGACGCATATCGCACCGATCCGCATCATCCCGAGCCACAGGAATACGAACTCGTCGCTGTTGTCGAGCAGACAGGCAACGGTGTCACCCTTACTCACCCCTTGTGCGATCAGGCCATTGGCGGCGCGCCGCGCCATCCGGTCCACCTCGGTGTAGGTGTATGTCCTTCCCAGAAAATCGAGGTACTGCTTGTCGGGCCGCGCGGCGACAGCACGGGCAAGGACGGCGTTGATCGTATATTTGGGTCCAGTGGTCCAGATTGGGTAATTGTCGTCCATATTCATCCACCCCTGCGGCAAGTTCAGACGGTGATCGTGCAGCCGCCGTCAATCGACAAAATCTATCTGATGTATTCAGGCGTCCGCCATCAACGCCTTGCGCAACTCGCGCAGGGCGACCTTGTTGACCTTGCCCGTCGGCAGCTTCGGCAGAGCGTCGACGAACAGGACGTGGCGCGGGCGTTTGTATCCGGCGATCAGCGTTCGGCTGTGGGCGATCAGGTCCTCAGGGCTGACTGCCTCGCCGGCGCGTAGCACTACCACGGCGCAGACCGCTTCACCCCATTTTTCGTCCGGGACGCCAATCACCGCGCATTCCGCTACCGCCGCGTGACGAAGCACCGCGTCTTCAACCTCACGTGAATAGATATTTTCGCCGCCTGAGATGATGACGTCCTTCTTGCGATCGACGAGGTAGATCATCCCATCCTCGTCGATCACTCCGACGTCGCCGGTATGGCACCAGCCATCGCGGAAGGTCGCTATACTGGCGGCATGGTTGTTCCAGTAACCACGCGCCATCGCCACGCCCTTGACGACAATCTCGCCCGCCGTGCCGGCCGGGCAGTCGCGGCCTTCGTCGTCGACGATGCGGACAAGCACGTTGGGGAACGGATGGCCCACTGAGGCCAGCCATCGCTGCTCGCGCTCGGTCCCATGAGGAAGATGCAGCTCCCGGGCCAAGCCGGAGATCATAACCTCGGTTGAGCCGTAAAGGTTGACGAAAATGTCTCCCAACAGCTCTATCCCGCGCTCCAGCACCGGCACCGGCATCGCCGCCGCCGAATAGACGAGCGTGCGAACCGAACTCCAGTCTGTCGTGCCCGCATCGGGATGTTCCAGCACGGCCTGCACCAGCGTGGGCGCCAGGTGGAGGATGGTGACACCGTCGTTGGCGACCGAATTCAGCAGCGCGCCGGGCTCGAACAGCCGATGGAGCACGACCGAGCCGCCACGATAGTGGACCGATTGCCCCATGTTCATGGCGCCGACGTGGAACAGCGGCATGACCAGCAGAATGCGGTCCGACGGGCCGCCCTTTACTTCCGTCGCGAGGATGCCCGCACCGGCGCGCACTTCGCGCTGGCCGAGAATGCAGCCCTTGGGCCGCCCCGTGGTGCCGCCAGTGTAGACAAGGCCGCAGATGTCTTCCTCGCGCGCGCGGAAGCTTGATCCCGCGGTTTCGCCGGTGGCGACGAAATCCTCGTAGGCAGTTGCCCATTCGACGCCGCCATCCAATGCTACGTAGTGTTCGACTGAAGTCAGCCGGTCGCGCATTTCGGCCACGATATCGGCATATTGCCGTTCGAAGAACAGGACGCGCGGTGAGCTGTCGATGATGATCGCTTCCATTTCCGGCGGCGCAAGGCGGAAATTCACGGTGGCGACGATAATACCGCTCCACTGCCCCATCGCCAGCACTTCGCCGAACGCAATCGAGTTCATCGACAGGATGGAAATGCGGTCCTGCCTCGCGATTCCGAGCTTTTCGAGCGCGGATGCCAGCCGCTTGGCGTTGTCAAGCAGGCCGCGGTGCGTCAGCGTGACGCCATCCATGATGTAGGCGGGCTGATCCCCGAAACGAAGAGCATTGTCCTCCAGCAGATCACCCATCGTCAGCTTGACGTATTCGCGCATCTTTCATCCCATGCAACGCCGACGAAACAATACAGCCGCCGGTTCGCGGCAGGCTATGCCAAAGCCGCGCGCTCTTGACCAGATCGAAAAATGATGATTCGACAGTTGTGGGCCTTCCACTTTCCGCCCTTCCCCAGAGGAACTGACCGGATGACAAGCACAGCGGCGGCAGCGCCAAATGACGAATCGCTTGCGGCAACGCTCGCTCGCGTCCTTTCGAGCGGGAGCGAAGGACTCGCCATCGAATTCGGCGGCGGGCGTCATTCGTGGGGCGCGGTCGGCGCGCTGGCAGCACAGCTTCGCGATACGCTGGAGTCGCTGGGGGTCGCCCGGCATGAACGTATCGGCATGGTCGCCCGTTCCCGTCCGTCGCATGTTGCAGCAGTTTGGGGCCTGCTTGCCGCCCAACGCTGCGCGACAATGCTCTACGGCTTCCAGGCCGCCGCCAAGATTGCCGAGGACATCGTCGATCTGCGTGCGCCGCTGCTGCTGATCGACCGCGAGGACTGGTCGCCGCCGCTCGCCGAGGCGGCCCGTGCTGCTGGGTCCGCGGTATTGCTACTTGACGAGATGTCGCTGGTTGCGCCGGAAGGGTTCGACGTGATCGGCCCTGCTGCCGACCGCGCCTGCCTGCCCGGCGTCGCGCTGCAAACCCTGAGCAGCGGCACCACCGGCAGGCCCAAACGGATCGACCTGACCGCCGCGACCGTCGCCGGCGCCGCCCGCGCGGCTGCGCGCCAGCTCGAGGAAACTGGCGGCTCTTCTATAGCGCCATCGCCCACGATCTCGGTTTTCCCGATCTGCAACATCAGCGGAATTTACACAGTGGTTCCGCACGGGTTGATCGGCCGGCCGATCGCGCTGCTGGAGAAGTTTGCGCTCGCCCCTTGGCTGGAGCTGGTCCGCCGCTATCGCCCGCGTGGCGCGGACCTGCCGCCAGCGGCGATCGCGATGATCCTCGCTGCCGAAGTTGCGCCTGACGACCTCGCGAGCCTCGAACTGGTGCGCTCAGGAGCGGCCCCGCTGGAGCCGGCACTCCACGCCGCGTTCGAGGAGCGTTACGGCGCACGCATCGTGCTCAGCTATGGCGCGTCGGAGTTCTGCGGGATCGTCACGACGTGGACTCCCAAGGATATCGCCCGCTACCATCCCGAGCGCCGCTTTTCCGCTGGCCGAGCGATTAACGGCGTCGCGATCCGCACTCGCGACGCCGAGACCGGCGAACTGCTTGGCGCGAATCAAACCGGCCTGCTCGAAGTTTGGGCGGACCGCGTTGGCCCCGGGTGGATCCGCACCAATGACCTCGCTGCCATCGATGACGACGGTTTCCTCTGGTTCAAGGGTCGGGCTGACAGCGCGATCATGCGCGGGGGCTTCAAGATCGTCCCCGACATGGTCGAGGGCGCCTTGCGCCGCCACCCGTCGATTGCCGATGCCATTGTCGTCGGCCTGCCCGATGCGCGGCTCGGTGCGGTCCCGGCGGCCCTGGTACAACCTACGCCGCGCGGACCGACACCGAGCGAGGTCGAAGTGATTGCCTGGGCGCGCGACCACCTGGCAGCGTTCCAGGTGCCGGTCCGGGTCCGCATTGTCGCCGAATTGCCACGCACGCCCAGCCTCAAGCTCAGCCGAGAGGGTGCCCGGCTGCTGCTCGAGGCCGAAAATTGATCGATCGAAGAGCCAAGAGCGAATGACATAAATGATAGGTCATCGGTTTTAGATTGACAAGCGCGTGTGCTTTCAGAAATTGGGCGGCCACCCATCTACCGCTCCGACCTCGGGCGCGGGCCGCGGAACCTGGAAGCGAACCGACGATGACGATGACGATGAACCTCGCTCTGACCGATGAGCATGAGATGCTGCGCGATGCGGCAGCGAAACTCCTGCAGTCGGAGTCGACCTCGGCGCGTGTCCGTGCTGCCGAGGCCGCCGGGTTCGATCCTGCGCTCTGGCAGGCGCTGTTCGACTTCGGCGCGATTGTCCTGCGGCAGGCGGACAATGGCGGCAGCCTGCTCGATGCCAGCCTGATTGCGCAGGAATGCGGGCGCGCGCTGGGTTCGGTGCCGCTCGCTGAAGCGATGACGAGCGCGCGGATGTTGTCGCTGTTGCCCGGCGAAAAAGCGTGCGAATGGTGCGCGCGCATCGCCGACGGCGCCCCGGTCACGCTGATCACCGATCCTGACAGCCCCCGCCCTGTCGTGAATGGCGGCATGGTCGCGCAGGGCATCCTGATGTTGGACGGCGACAATGTGATCATCGCCATCGGCGCGGCCGAGCCGTTTGGCGACAACCTTGCCTTCGGAACCTCGCTAGCCCGGATTGGTCCCGCGGGCGAGCGCATCGTGCTCGCCAGTGGCGCTGAGGCGGTGGCAATCTATTGCGCCGCGATCGAGGAATGGAAGCTGCTCCAAGGCAGCATGATCAACGGCCTTGCTCGCAGGGCGCTGGAAATGGCCGCTGGCTACGCGATCGAGCGGCATGCATTCGGCCGGCCGATCGGGAGTTACCAGGGTATCGCCCACCCTCTGGCCGATGCCATTTCTGAGGTGGAAGGCGCGGAGCTGTTGCTGCGCAAGGCGATCTGGGCCGTGGCTCGCGGCCACACGGACGCCGGTGCACTGGTGTCGATGGCATACTGGTGGGCGAGCCAGTCGGCCGGGCGCGCCGTCGCCCGCTCGCTGCACACGTTCGGCGGCTATGGCGTTTCGCTCGAATACGACATCCAGCTCTATTATCGCCGTGCAAAGGCCTGGGCGCTGGTCGGCGGCGATCCGCAGCAGGAACTGCTGCGCGCAGGCCGCCGCCTGTGGCAGGGCGAGCCCGCAAACCTGCCTGACGCCGGTGAAATGCCGCTCGAATTCGGATTCGGACCCGCGGCCGAGGCCCACGCCGCGAAAGTCCGCCAGTTTTTTGCAGACACGCTGACACCTCAATTACAGGCCAAGGCGCACCACTCGGTTGGCGGTTACGACGCCGGTGTCCACCGCAAACTCGCCGCGGCGGGCTTGCTGTTTCCGCACTGGCCGGAAGAGTTCGGCGGGGGTGGCCAGTCCGTTTACGACTATTACGCTGGCATTGAGCAGTTCTCGCTGGCCGGATGGGAGCACATGACAGGGCCGATCACCAATTCGGTGGGCGACATCGTGCAACGCTTCGCCACCACCCCACCCTTGCGCCAGGCCGTGGCGGAAATGGCGGCCGGAGACGCGCTCGGCTGTTTGGGCTTCAGTGAGCCGAGTGGCGGCTCAGACATCTTCGGCATCAAGTCTCGTGCGGAGCGGACAGCGGACGGAAACTGGGTAGTCAACGGCTCGAAGATCTTCACGACAGCCGCCAATGTTGCGAGATACTGCTTCTTGCTGGTGCGCACCGATCCGTCTGCTCCGAAGCACGCCGGGCTGTCTGTGTTCCTGGTCCCGCTCGATTTGCCGGGCATCGAAATCCAAGCGGTCGAGACTATGCAGGATGAACGCACGAACATCGTCTATTTCGCCGATGTCCGCGTCGAAGACGAATGGCGGATGGGCGAAGTCAACGGCGCGATGGCGGTGATGGCCGCCATGCTCAAATCCGAGCACGGCTCGGGCGACCAATATCGGCAAGGCCATGCCTGGATGCTGCGCGAGGCGGTCGCCTGGGCCCAGCAGGCCGAGCGCGGCGGTCGCCCGCTGCTCCAAGACAGCGATGCCATGGCGCGGATCGCCCGCGCCGCCACGCATGGCGAGGTTTCGAAAGTGCTTTGCCATCGCGCGATCTGGATGATGGCCGAGGATTTACACAGCCGCTACTGGGGGCCGATGGCCAAGGTCTTCGCGACCGAGATCTACAATCGCGACGCGATGGATCTGATGGATCTGGCGGCGCCTGACAGTCTCGGCGCGGGCCAGCACGGATTGGGCGCCGTCGAAATCGGCTATCGGCAATCTATCGGCACGACGATCTATGGCGGCACCAGCGAGGTTCAGCGCAGCCTGATCGCCGAGCAGGCGCTCGGCCTGCCGAAATCAAGAAGCTAACCGCTCACTGGCAGAAACGGCCATCGCGGTTCATCGGCGATGGCCGGCGGCTTCACACGTATTCTACGAACCCGTTCTTCAACACCAGTACGTCGCGTTCGACCGCTCGCATCACGAAGCTGGCCTTGCCGGGGGCTTCGTCCCAAAGTTCCAACCGAACGGTCTCTCCGGTCATTATCGGGCCGGCGTAACGGACGCCAAGCGCCTTGAACCGGGCGGGGTCGCTGGCGCAAACCAAGGCCATCGCCGCACGGCCCGCCATTCCGAAAGAGCAGACTCCACGAAGCATAGATTCGCCCGCCGGGACCGGCACCCCGACCGCAGCGACGAACTCCGGCGCAAGCCGGTAGAGGGTCAGCGGGTCGCGCACGGTCGCGAGTTCAATCGTGCGGTCCGGCGCACGATCGCTTGGCACCGCCTGTGGCGGGGGCGGGCCGCCGACATCACCGCCGCCCGCTGCCGAGAAGCCACCGTCGCCAAGCAGGAACGTGCCTATCGTCACGGTCGCCACTGGGAGACCTTCGACACTGAGGAGATTTGTTTCGTACATCAGCGCGCCGCGGCCAGGGCCCTTGTCGTAAACCGCATTGACCGCGCGTTGCCCCGTGACCGTGGCCGCAGCCGGCAAGACCCGATCCATGCGGATCGTCTCATCAGCGTGGACGGTCTTCCTCCAGTCAATTCCAGTGGCCGGGTCCTGCGTCCACAATCCGCCGAGGGCGAGCATGATGCCATACATGGGCAGGACTTCGAGGTCAGGCCCCGACACGACAAACCGGTCCTCGCGCCTGCTCAGAGGCCCGGGCAGTCCGATTCCGCATGCCTTGGCAAAGCCGATGGCGTCGGCTTGGGAATAAGTTTCGGTGATCGGCGCGAATGTCCGGTTCCGGACGGCTTGATAGTCGAGCATCGGGTGTCCTTGGTGACGGTGGGGCCTTAGCGAGGGATAAAAGCAGGCGGAAACAAGGGCTCAGCGGGACGGAGCGGTCGCCGATGGTGGTCTGGCCAGTGGCGATTACCAGGAGACTTCTGCGTCCAGACCAAGGCCGACGCCACGGCCCGACGCGGGGTTATGACCGCCGTTCGCAAGCGCGCCAGGAAACGCTGCGATTGACCTCCCCCGGGTGCGCTGCCACCCGTGAAAGACGCGACGGTATTCAAACCCGCGGTAATTCCTCCGCCGCGCCAGGTATTGCGATGCCGCGGGCCTTAAAAACTTCTTCGGCGTTGCGGATGGCTTCGAGACCGGCGGGAAGGCCGCAATAGATGATCGTCTGGAGAAGAGCTTCGCGGATCTCGTCGAGGGTGACTCCATTGTTGATGGCGCCGTTGACGTGCGATTTGAACTCATTCTGGCGGTTGAGCGCAGTCATTATGACGAGGCACAGCAGGCTGCGGGTGCGGCGGTCGAGGCCGGGGCGGTTCCAGATCTCGCCGAAACAGTATTCCTCCGAAAGGCGGCGCGATTCGGCATTGAACGCGTTGGTGCCTAGCTCCCGGTTGCGGAAATATTCGTCGCCGATCACCTCCCGCAGGATAGTGCGACCGGTCTCGCGCTTGTCTGTCATTTCGGTGCTCCTGTGCGCTCCCTGGTGAGTTCGATTCCATTCCACTGCTCGAACAGGGTGGCGAGCATGGCATAGTCCTCACCCGCCAGGCCTTGCGCCTGTGCGATCTCCAGCAATTGCGCCGCGGCGCGGGCGGTGAACAGCATGGCTCCGGCGGCATCGGCCTCCTGGATGGCGAGGCGAACATCCTTGCGCAGCAGGCCGGTGGCGAAACGCACGGCAAAATCGCGGTCAAGCACCGGATCGACGCGCTTTTCGGTGATATAGCTGCGTCCTGACGACGCGTTGACAACCTCGAGAAGACGTTCGGCCGGAACGCCCGCCTTCACCGCCATCGCCGTCGCCTCGTAGGCCGCCACCAGATTGCTGGCGAACAGCATGTTGTTGACGAGCTTGACGGTCTGGCCCTGCCCCGGCGTTTCGCCGACGACCAGCACGGTGCTGCCGATGCGGTCGAGTTGTGGCCGTACCGCGCCGATCGCCTCGGGATCGCCCGCTACCATCAGCGTCAGCGTGCCGGCGGCAGCGCCGCTCGTACCGCCGCTTACCGGGCTGTCGATGAACGCAATGCCCCGCTCCCCGAGCGCCAGCGCCAGCGTCTGAGCCATACTTGGCCCGATGGTCGACAGGTCAACGATCCGCCTGACTTTCGCGCCCTGGCACAGACCGTCATCACCCAGGATTACATCCCGCACAACCTGGGGGGTCGGCAGGCTGCAAAGCACGGTCTCGACCTGATCGGCGAGGGCCCGCAGCGAGCCGGACGCCCGCGCGCCCTGAGCGCACGCCGACGCCACTGCAGCCGCATCGACATCATGCACGACAAGATCGTACGAGCCGGCGAGGCGGGCCGCCATGTGGCGGCCCATCGCCCCGAGCCCGACGAAGCCTACGCTGCTCACCTCATAGTGCCGAAGTGAACAGTTTTTGGATGTCTGCGGAGGTGACGGGTCGCTTTTCGGCGCTGGCTTTGGGATCGAAGCCGCCGCGCCCGGCGACGAGCCGGGTATCGACGTGGGTGGCCT